>ERZ773008.6-NODE-6-length-264139-cov-5.791903_pt1 | contig 264139 bp, 232 predicted proteins | sample MGYA00580664_ERZ773008 | MGnify/ENA primary metagenome ERZ773008 (study PRJEB29015, sample SAMEA2738016) | human oral metagenome | biome: human oral; feature: human-associated habitat; material: dental | place: China | collected 2048 ...
CAGTATAAACAAGCACATAATCTCCTGATACTGGTGCATTTGGATCAAGGTTAATCGCTCACGTATTCATCTCTACTGCTCCTGAGAGTCAGCTTTCTCCTACTCCATCTGCTGCTGTTATATCAGTTAGAGTAATCGCTGTACCTTTACGTGATACGATACTACTGGCTACTGCTGGACTAAATACTGGTCCTATTTTATCGATATTAATTGGATTCGCAAGTCAATGATAAGCTTTATTCTTAGCTTGATCATGAGCATAGAAACATAGATATTTTGTATTGTGATCCATTGTATTAAAAACAATTGGAGTTCAAGAAACAAAACTTTCTGTAAATTCAGCATCAGGAACGCTGTTATCACAAGTTGCATTAGGTCTAATAGCATACTTATAACTATTTGGCTCTGGATTAGCATCTGTTACTGTTATTTGCACATTATCGGTTCCTGTCGCTGTAGATGAGACATCGTCATCTACAGTAAATACTGGAGCAACCATATCCCCTCAAGCACCTGCACAATTTGTTCAATCTCATGAAATAGTCCATCACTTTTGAATAAGAGTATCACGAGCTGTTGCTCCCAAACAGTACTTTTGTCCTCCTACAGTAAAATTTGTTCAAGATTTCACAGTTTTTGTCGATCGTCCCTTCAATAACGCATCATAATTTTCACGAGAAATTGCTGATGATGAGTTAAAAAAGCTTGTCGCAGATACAAGAGACTTTGGATTCCAAGCTCCCAAATTCTGGTTAAAAGCAGCTGTATAAGGCAACATCTCATTCATATTTTCAACCTTTTCAACATTCCAAGTACCTATTGGTTGATTGAAAAGTCCTGCATTATCAAAAAGATTACTCATATTTGTAACATTTGCAGTATTTCGAGAGCTAATATCAGTATTAAATTTTCTTGCTAATTGAAACATAAAAGAAAGATTTGTTGCATTACTCATGTTCCAATTAGCCATCTTTCAATGCGTATCTACAAGATTAAAGTTACGACGGAACATTTGAGAAAAGTCAGAAACTTGACTCAAATTAGGAACATCAGTAGCATTCAAAACAAGATTTTCCGCTCATAAAAAAGCTGAATTCATACTCTGCCAATGAATAGTTCACCACTGCTCTATGGAGATAATTTTCTTAGATTCCATAGGAAATCCTCCTACTAGCGGATAATATCTAGCATTAAAATGAGGAAACCCTCCTTGGATATTTTCTGTAATGCGAACAGTATAAGTTCCAGGAACTGCATAAGTATGTTTTGCCCCTAAGGAAGCAACTCCCCATCCAGCATAAGAATTATGATTTCCATCTCACCAATCTACAGAAAAATTATACTCTTTAGAGGCACTGAGAGGAAGCTCAAAGACAGTATCAGTAGAAGGGACTTTAGTGGTATCAATCTTGATAACAAAATCATCAGCCCCTGCTCCATGAGCACTAAAGACTCACAAGAAGCAGAATAAAAAAAATGCTAATAAACACTTTTTCATATCATAAACATATAACAAAGTAAACAATTAAAGTATAAAAATTTTTCTTAAAAAAACAAGAAATTCAGATTTTTGTTTTTCATTTTTGCTTGCATATCCAAGAATAATATGTATAGTTCAAAAAACTTCCTTTAGCTTTTAATAACAAACGATGGAAAAAGTCTACAAGACCTCTAAAGTCAAGTTTATCACTGATATTGCGATCGGAGCAGGAGCTGCTGCATTTATTGGGCTCATTCTCACTCGCTTTATGGATGGATATACCAAGCCTGCCATCATCGCTGCAGTATTATTTGCACTCTATGCACGAATGATCTGCTGAGATAAGATCACGGTAACACTCACTGACAAAGAACTCAGAATCAAACAAGGTAAAGAAGAACAAGTCTTTGACCTTGAGAAAACAAGCTTTGGTTCATATATACACACTGAAAACGATAATACTGAAAGATACCTCTTGATTGGAACTGAAGATGGAAGCGAACTTAAAATCTGTTGTACACTTCTTGGAGCTAATCAATTTGACGAGCTTCGCAATGAGTTAGGGATCACTTGATCAAAACAAAAGGCAGTAAAACTTGAGACAAAAAAAGAATAATTCTGGTTTTTAATTCTTATATTTAACATAATGAATGGAGTAGAACTTTTTGGAATGCAAATTCCTGCTGTAGCGTTTTATGCTGTGGGGTTGATGATCGCGTTTGGAGGATATTCTCTCTGGCTAGCAAGCAAAAACAAGAAGAAAGTACAAGCTTTTCTTGATCAAAATCCTAATGCTGCTAAGGTATATATCAAAAATAAAATCTGAGCACTTGGAAGTGGTTCATTGGGAGTATACTCAGTAGATGGAGAAGCGAGAAATATGGTGATGATGTTCTCTGAGGGAACTAAAACTGGATTTTACCTTACACCAGGAGTTCATACGATAACTGTTGGGTACCAGAAAACAAGAGCAAGTCTTGTGTATCAGAGTGTAAACACCACTTATGAACCAACTGAGCTAGAAATTGAGGTAGAAGCTTACAAAACCTACCAACTTAGCTTCAATGAAAAAGAAGAACACTTTGACTTTGAAGAAAAAAACTAAAAAAGCTCTAAAAATCTGAAAAATCCCCTCGATTGGGGATTTTTTTATTTTTCATTGATTTTTTATAAAATTATGTTAGTCTAATAAGAAGTTTAGTTCAGATTTTTTTACAAATGACTTGATTAATCCTAAGCATAATTATACATCTTACGACACCATTGCTTGCTCGGAAAGATTTTTTCTTAGTACCAATCTGAAACATTGAAAGAATTTGAATTCCATCCAGCTCTGAACGGGAAATAAAACATACTTTTGATCCATACCTAGATAACAAAAACAGATGGAAAAAAGTATGTCAAAAAATTGAAGAATTTGTCAATGGAGTTGAAGATCTTAATAACATAACCAGACAAGACTACCGCGACAGATCCAAAAATTATGAAAGATACAAAAAATATCTTATTTTCCAAAACCAAAAAATACTTGATCGAGAGAAAAGTCTGAGCTGATGGGTGCTTAACTGGAATATTTGAGAAAACAAATGGAAATGGGAGAAAAAATATCTTCTCTGGTACTATTTAAAACGTCCCATCTACACAGAACAAGCCAATTTTTTAAAAACTCCAAAACTCAGCATACTAGATAGATCTTATCTCAATAATACATCAACATCTGAGAAGCTCAAACTTCAAACTATCAAATGAATATGTATAAATATATCAAAAGAAGATAATCCAAATTTTTATCGAGATAAAGCTCTTAATAAAGAATCCTTCACCGATTGTAACTACTTTCCAGAAGTCAAAGAACACTGATATATACTTATCAATGACTTTGATGAACGATATCAGTCTAGACTAATAAGAAATATCTTAAGTATGCCTAATCCAGAAGAACTAAATTTCTATACCTGAGGAAACCTTGTATCAGATACTCCTCGAGGTCCTGATAGTTATGTTTTTCCTAAAATATCAGAAATTAGATATCATTATATTTTGGATAAGATCTTTGAACATTAAAAATTTCTACTTGATTTTTAAAGATCAATAAGTAAACGATATCCTAATTATTCAACCTAAAAACTAAATAATAATTTTTAAAAACTGAATATAAAAAAAGACTAGAACATTCTCTAGTCTTTTTTCAAAAGTAAACTTACCATAACCTACCCTGGCAAAGGAAACCTCTGAGCAAAAGTTCTCACCTCCTCTCTCAAAACCGCTAGCTCAGAGCCGTTATTCCTCTGCTTGATCGCACGATCAATCAAGCGAGCAACTGTTCTCACATCGGACTCACTCATACCTCTCGTTGTCATCGCTGGTGTTCCAATTCTCAGACCAGACGGAGCAAAAGCTGGACGCAGATCATTTGGGACAAGCGACTTTGAAACAGAAATCCCAACCTTATCAAGCACTTTTTCGACTTCTCCTCCATCAAATTCCTCCTTTGAGAAATCTAGAAGGATCATATGATTATCCGTTCCTCCCGTCACAAGATCATATCCTAATGCAAGAAATTCATCAGCCATAGCCTTGGCATTTCTGAGCGTCTGCTGTGCATAATGAGAAAAATCAGAAGTCTGAACCTCTCAGAGTGCAACTGCGATCGCTGCGATAGTATCCATATGAGGTCCTCACTGCATTCCAGGAAATACCGCACGATCAATCAACGTCGGAATATTCTCAATACTAAATTCAGGCTTTTTTAGTGGATTTCAAACCGTTCCCTTACTCAAGATAAGGGCTCACCTTGGACCACGGAGCGATTTATGAGTAGTAGTCATCATCGCATGAAATCCATAATCCAATGGATTTTTTAAAAGTCCAGCTGCAATAAACCCAGCAATGTGAGAAACATCAGCATAAGCAATAGCTCATACCTCATTTGCAATCTCAACAAATCTCTCATAATCAAGCTCCCTTGGGTAAGCACTAAATCATGCTAAAATCACCTTTGGATGAAACTCATGAGCGAGAGAACGGATCTGCTCAAAATCAATGCTCCCATCAGCTAAAGTCTGATAGCCATGGAAGTTAAATACCTTTGAAATAAAAGTAACAGGAGCTCCATGTGTTAAATGTCCCCCATACTTCATATCCATCCCTAAGATATGATCTCATGGCTCCATCACTGCACTATAGAAACAAAGGTTCGCAGCAGCTCCAGAGAGCGCCTGAACATTTGCATGATCTGCTCTGAAAATCGCTTTTGCTCTATCAATTGCCAACTGCTCAAGTTGATCAGTATTTTCCTGCCCTCAGTAGTACCTTCTTCACGGAAAACCCTCCGCATACTTATTCGCAAAAACAGAGGCTTGAACTTGCAAAACCTCTTTTGACTGATAATTTTCACTTGCGATTAGCTCGATTCCCCCTTGCTGTCTCCTCTCTTCCTGAGAAATCAAGTCAAAAACCTTTTGTGCTGCATTTTCCATTTCCTTTTTCTGATTAGCAAGTAAAAAATCTGACTTTTCAGCCTTATATTTTGTTTAATTATCACAAATGTTTAGATTGTAAGGATGTACTTTGTAGTTCTAACGATCGATGGAAGAAGGAAGAAAATTAGAAATGATTACTCCTCTACAATCAACTCTCACCAATCTCCCTGCTGAAGCCCAGCAGCATTCCCCTCCTCTACATCAATATGCATATCCAAAGCGAAACGATCATCTACTCTAATTACCACCTCATCAAATACAAGTGCTCTGATTCCATTTGTCTTCACTTTCACAATTTGCCCATTATGAACTCAAAAATCCTGAGCATCAGCAACGCTCATATGAATATGTCTTTTTGCTACAATCAGTCCTTGCTTAAGTTCAACTTCTCCAGCTGGACCAATCAATGTAATACCAGCAGAACCTTCAAGATCACCAGATTCCCTAATTGGAGCTTGTGTTCCTAGTTTAAAATTATCCCCCATCATAATTTCTACCTGAGAAAACTTTCTATAAGGCCCAAGAATTCTAACTTTTGAAAGCTCTCACTTAGGTCCTTTGATCGTTAAAGTCTCAGCACAAGCATATTGTCCTGGTTGAGAAAGCTCTTTCATAGGAGTCAACTCATAATTTGAGCCAAATAATGTATTCGCATCTGCTTGAGATAAATGCACATGCCTATTTGAAATTCCGATTGGTACTCTCATCAAAAAAAACAAAAAAAATAAAAAAGCTGATCTCAAGCATACTCAAATAAGCCTTATTTTCAAGATTTTTCATAAAAAAAAGAAAAAGCTGAAATACTTCAGCCTTTTTTCTTATTTCTTTGGAATCAAATCTAAGACAATCAACTCTGAACGCGAACCAAGCCTCATCGCAGGCCCCCAAGTCCCAATCCCTGAGCTCACAAAGAGTGAAGAACTATCAAAACTATAAAGCCCTTTGATATATGGGAACGCCATTTTTACAAATAAAGTAAATGGAAAGAGTTGCCCATTATGCGTATGTCCAGCGACTTGAAGATTAACGCCATACTTCATTGCAACCTCAGGCCCAACCGGCTCATGCAAAACTAAAAGTTTCGGATACTCAGTCTCCCATTGTATATTTTTAAGCTTATGTGCCAAAAGGTCCCTATTTTTCTGAGAATCACTTCCATTCATATCAGAAAGTCCAAGGATCTCCCATCATCAAAGAATCAACTTCTGATCTGATAACATATGCAATTTTGTAGGAGAGAGAAGTGACTTCACATATGCATTCCCAGCATAAGCTTCATGATTTCCATACGTAAAAATAACCTCCTTATTGATCGTATTGAGCACATCAAAATCCCCAATATCGAATCCTCTTCCATCAATAAAATCTCAATTGATTACTACAAAATCGGCATCAATTTTATTAACCTTCTCAATAATACTATATAAGAAAGGTAAATCAGATTTTTTTGCGATATGAATATCTGACATATAGATAATCCTACTTGGAGTCTGGAGATTATCAACTGGAATCTGAATAGTCCTAATCACCGTACTATGCGCTGCCCACCAAGCATAAATTGAGAGCCCAACAACTGCAATCACAAAACTCCGACCTCAATATACTCCTCTAATAGAATACGGAGTCCAAGCCAAGAGTCCACCTTCAACCAACCAAAATACCGCAATCACCGACAAGGCAACGGTTAAAATTCCTAGCACAGTCATTGTTATAGTTTCCCAGTAATCACCAATGATCGACTTCGCATTTTGATGAAAAATCAAATATCCAAGACACAAAACGACAATCGCTGCCGCAATCAGCAAAAACATCATTCTATCAAGCTCCTGCCCAAAAAACCAAACAACATTGGAAACGACAAAATTCATCAGCAAAATATAGATCAGCACGAACAGAATACCAATTATCGCCATCTTCAAAAAAAGAATTAAAAACAAAGAAAAAGTCTGAAATCATCAAACGAATCTCAGACTTCTTCTTTTTTAGATTATTTTCCGTGACATTTTTTATATTTTTTTCCACTTCCGCATGGGCATGGATCATTGGGTCTTACCTTTCCATCAGGATGTGTTACTTGAGGAATCTCATCTGCCTCAAATACTTCCACATCATCATCAGAGTCAAAAAGCTGACTTCTCTCGTCACTCTCTTGCACAAAAACTGGTTGAGATGGAGCCTGAGCTGGCAAATCATCAGTTGCTGAAGCCAAGATTTCCATTACCTTACCAGTACGATCCTCATCACTTGTAATATCAAGTGTTGCCTGCACCTGTTGCTGCTGAGCAAGCAAATCAAAGTCAATCTTCATAAGGTAGAGTGCGGTATTATTGATAATTGAAGAGATCAATTCTTGGAATTTTTCAAAAGATTCCTTTTTATACACTACAAGCGGATCTAATTGAGCATAGGCCATAAGTCAGACTTTTTCTCTAAGATTCTGCATTTCATCAATGTGATTTACCCAGAGTTTATCTAGGAAATGAAGATGCACCTCCCTAAAGACATCAAACAACACCTTTGTCTCAAGCTGACCAAATACTCTTGTAAAATACGCATCAAACCTTTCAAGCAAAACTGCTTTCAATCCTTCATAGTCTAGCTTAGCATATTCATAATACTCAGCTTGTGTAAAGTTGAGTCCAAACTCCTTATTTAATACCACCAAGAGATCAGCTACAGATTGTCCTGTGATCTCAGCATTTGTAATCTGAGCAATAATAATATTCTTAGCTTCATTAACAAAAGCTTCCTTAAGATTCTCCACATATTGGATTCTCTTATTTTCATCATGCTCACTTTCAAGAATCTCATCTCTTGTCTTATAAATTCTCTTTCTCTGCTTGTCTACCACACTATCATAGTCAAAAAGATGCTTTCTAATACCAAAATACCATCCTTCAATTTCCTTTTGCGCTCTCATACTTACAGTGGTAAATTGTTTTTGAGTAAGTTCTAGACTCTCTCTATCAGCCTTTGAAAAGATCATAGAAACCAGAGACTGAATCCTCTCTCCTCCTGTCTTTCTCATCAAACTATCATCCAACGCCACAAAGAAAATCGAAACACCAGGATCTCACTGTCTTCCTGCTCTTCCTCTAAGCTGATTATCAATTCTTCTTGACTCATGTTTCTCTGTTCCTAGGATAAAGAGCCCAAAAAACAGATCTTTTTCAATACTTTCAGATTTTTCAGAAGTTTGAAGTGGGATAAAGCTTACTTTCGCATATGGCTGAGAATTTTCTTTTCTCTTCAAAGTTAGTTTTGCTGAAATTTTCATCTCAGGCAACTCAATCCCCTGAACAAGTCCATCTATCTGAGCATCACTCAGCCCAAGCTCTTTTTTCAAAGCATCAAGAAAAAGTCAATATTCAAGCTCAGAAAAAAGATTTCCAGAAATCTGATTTCAGTTTTTTACCTGCTTGAGAAAATAGCGCACATAATTTTCAGCTAGTCTCTCATTTAATCAATCCTCAAGCTTGATATCTGTACCACGACCAGCCATATTTGTAGCAACCACTACAGACTTATATTTTCCAGCATTAGCTACGATATTTGCCTCCTGCTCATGAAACTTAGCATTCAAAACATAATGCACAATCGCTTCCTGCTCAAGAATCCTAGAAACATATTCAGAAGTCGCAATATCCGCAGTACCGATCAAGATCGGCTGCCCCATATCGTGATAAAACTTAATGTAATCTTTCACAAATCTCCACTTAGTTGGCTGATTATAGTAGACCTTATCATTCATATCTACTCTAAGCACCTTCCTATTGGTTGGGACAATCACTACCTCAAGATCATAGATCTTACTAAACTCTTCGCCCTCAGTAGAGGCAGTTCCAGTCATACCAGAAAGCTTTGCATATTGCTTAAAGAAATTCTGATAAGTAATAGTCGCCATAGTTTGAGATTCTCTTTGAATTTGAACGCCTTCCTTAGCCTCAATCGCTTGATGAAGCCCCTCAGAGAATCTTCTACCAGGCATAGTACGCCCAGTATGCTCATCTACAATCAAAACCTCACCATTGGAAATAATATAATCCTTATCTCTGATATATACAGCCTTCGCCTTAAGAGCATTTTCAATATGATGAATTTCCTCATATCCCATATCCTTGTAGATATTCTCAACCTTCAAAAGTTCTTCAAGTCTAGCAATACCTCTTCCAGAAAGCTGAGCAGTCTTGGTCTTTTCATCGATATAGTAATCTCCATCTTCCTCCTGTGGCTTCCCTCCATTATCAGTCAAAATCTCCTGAATAAACCCTTTTGAAACCTTCTTTTTCTCAGAACATGGAGTCAAAAAGTTCACCATCTGTGCATAATAAGTATACTTTTCTGTTGGTTCTTCTCTTGGCTGAGAAATGATTAACGGAGTTCTCGCCTCATCAATCAAAATACTATCGATCTCATCCACAATCGCATAATTCAAAGGTCTCCAAGTCAGACTTCTTTCATCTAATGATTTTACAAGGTTATCTCTCAGATAATCAAATCCAAGCTCAGAATTTTCAACATAAGTAATATCTCTAGAATATTGCTCCCTTCTCACTGAAAGTGGAGTCGATTTTACAACAGATCAAACACTGAGCCCAAGCCAGTTATATACATGAGCCATCCATTCAGCATCACGAGAAGCGAGATAATCATTTACAGTTACAACATGGACTCCCTTCCCTGAAAGAGCATTAAGATACACTGGAGCTACTGCAACCAAAGTCTTTCCTTCTCCAGTCTTCATCTCAGCAATCTTTCCTTGATGCAAGATAATTCCTCCAATAAACTGAACATCATATGGGACCATATTCCAAGTTAGCTCCTGACCTTTTACCTTACATGTAGTTCCAACGAGCCTTTTACAAGCCTGTTTCACCACAGCAAACGCCTCAGGCAACAAACTATCCAAGCTTGCACCATCTTGGATTCTCTGCTTAAATTCATTGGTCTTATCTTGGATTTCTTGATCTGTTAAACTATCATATTGTGCATACAAAAATTGAATTTCCTTAATTATCGGCAAAATTTTATCAATTTGTTTTTGATTATAATCTCAACCAATCAAACTGAGAAACCAGTTAAACATTGTTTTTTCAAAGCAAAAAATAAAATCTGACTTTGCATTCAGTAAACAAACTATAGCGATTTATGTACTGAAAGCAAACAAAAAAAAGCGAAAAATCAAATTTCTCACTTTTTTTTAAGAGCATTCTATAGAGAATATTAAAGAATATTTCACTGAAAACATATTTTACAAAAGAGGCTCTCCTTCGAGTTTAAAGACCATTCACTTCGTAATACGAACTGGGAGCAGCATTCAGATTTCAAGATTTGCAGTTTTAGGACTTGATTTTAGAATAATCTGCTTCATATTATCTGTATATCCAAGAATATCTCAATCTTTAGTAATTTCATTAACGATCATCGTTCTCTCAACTCAAACTTCAAGTTGGTTATTCTCATCAGAAATACGATACAACATATCATTAAGTTGGCTTCGCCTCTGATGTTTTACCTTGTATGGGATCTCATCTGGATACTTTCTATCTGCAAAAGTCCCCGGACGATTACTATAAATTCACATATAAATCATATCAAAACGCGCATATTCAGTCAGTTTTAAGGTTTCTTGAAAATCCTCCTCTGTCTCTCATGGGAATCAAAGAATAATATCAGTTGTGATAGAGATTGGTCTCTTGAGCGAACGAATCTTATCAATAAAAGTATAGCACTGCTCTGCTGAATATCCACGAAACATTTTTTTGAGCACAGCATTTGATCCTGACTGAAACGGAATATGAATATGTGGACAAAGCTTTGTCTCAGTCTCATGAAGAGCCAAAAGCTCATCAGAATAATACGTTGGATACGGAGAAGTATATCTGAGCCACTCCAAACCTTCTAACTTCAAAACCTCCTTTACAATAGTCAAGAAATCTGGATGCTTATTCACGATCTGCCCCAAAAGAACGATCTCCTTAACTCCATTAGCAAGATGAATCTTTGCCTCTTTAACGATCTGCTCAACAGGGAACCATCTCTCCAATCCTCTAGCAAAAGGGACAATACAATAAGCACAAAACTGATTACATCCAGTTGAAATCGGGATATAAGCGGTCTTATTATGAGCATTCATACTTGAGTTTATCCCCTCTGGGACAATCGTTGAATATTCATTTGTTAATTCTCTATCATAACGAACTTCATATCCAAGCTTCTGAAGCATCAATGGCAAAAATCCCGTATCATCAATACGGAAAAAGAGTTCAATATTTTTCCACTTTTGAGACAAATTATGAAAAAGTGGATTAAAACTATGATTAATCCCAACAAGCTCACCTTTATCAGATTTTTTTAGATTTTTTACCTCCTCAGAGGTCAATCCGACAATCTTTGGCTCTTTTGTCAGAACAACTCCTCAGAAATTCCCTGTTTTAAGATTTTCTGGAAGCTTTTTCCCAGTCATGATCTTCTGATTCCTCATATTGTGCTGAATCATACACCCCGTGATCCAAACTTTCTTATCTAATGGAATTTCTTTAAGCTTTCCTGTCACTTTATCCTCAGACTTTTGGCGAACAGAGCAAGTATCAAAGATCACAATATCTGCCTCTTCTACTGTCTCTACTGGCGTAAATCAACAATTTTTTAAAACTGATTTTACCCTGGCAGTATCAGCATAATTCATCTGACATCAGAGCGTAATCACCGTAAACTTCATCATCTGTGATCAATATAAAATAGAATAATTTCTAGTATTCAAAAAAGTCGCATTCCCATAGACCAAAAAAATCTGATCTTAATGTGACTTTTATTTAATATAATTATAAGCTTTAATTTTGGAGGTGCGGAGAATTGAACTCCGGTCTAAAAGGCATACCCACTGAACTCTACCATTATAGTTAGCTTTTTAACCTGATTTTTTATCCTTATGCTGAGAGGGAGAAGGAGAAAAGTAACAAACTCAATTCTTCAATTTTTTCAGCACAAGGTTTTGGTTTCCTGCTCAAATCGGCCTTGCTCCTAGCAGGAGTCAGTAGTCAAGGTTAGTTTTAACTGGCTTGAAAGATTACTAAGCGTAAGCCTTTACAAGTTCAGCTCTCTTAAGAAGAGATTTTCATGCGTTAGCATTTTTGGTTTGATTGGTTTTAGGCTCTGTCAATCATCGAGCAATGGCTATCACTAGGTACGGATTCCTCTCATCAAATCCAAAGTCACCCCCATAGTCTTTAAAGTATAGCGAAAATCCTCACCTTTTGCAAGAGAAAAAAATTCGGTTTCACTCTAATCCAGATCGCCACGATTCATGAAGTAAGTCTTGCGATAAGAGTTACGAAAATCTTCTCACAAGTAAAAAAAACTGACTCCATCACTGAAATCAGTTTTTTCTCTTTTATTCGTATACTTTCTAGTACCCAAACATATTTCTATAGTTTTCTCCAACAGGAAGCAATCTACCGATAATCACATTCGCTTTAAGGTCTGAAAGATTATCAATCGCTCCTCTAAGAGATGCTCCAACCATCACTCTAATAGTTTCCTGGAATGAAGCAGCTGAGAGCCAAGAATCAGTTTCCTTAGCAACTGTAGTAAGTCCAAGTGCAACTCTCTTTCCGCTTGAAGGTCTTTTTCCTTGAGCTTCAAGTTCTGAGTTCACCTTGATATATTCCTCATACTTTACATAAGTACCAGGGATAAAACTTGAATCTCCTCCATCTTCAATAAAGACTTTTGAGAAGAGCTGTTTTACCACTACTTCAATATGCTTATCATTAAGATCTTGTCCTTGAGAAGCATATACTCTCTTTGCCTCACTAATGATATATCTCTGTGCATGAATATCTCAAACAATATTCTTATATTCCATGATATCCAATGCTCCTGTAGTCAAGATTTCTCCCTTATAGACTCTTTCCCCAACCTTAGTCTTCTTTGGAGTAAGTCCGATAAGTGATTTAGAGAATACCTCCTCAACTCCAAGTGTGATATAATCTTCATTAACTTCAAGAACCTTACCTGCTTCCTTAGTCTTAAGCTTACTTGCTCATTTAGATGCATAGTTCGCTCCTTTAGCAAGTACCTCTCCCTTCTTTACTATTACTTCATAACCATCTTTGATCAAGTATGATTTTTTCTGAACATCAGCAGTAATTCTGATTTTTCCAAACTTTCCTCCTTCCTGAGTTTCTTCAAACGAAAGCACTCCATCAAAAGGACTCACGATAGCTGGATTTTTTGGAGCTCTCACTTCAAAGAGCTGCTTAACTCTATCAATACCAGACGCCTCAGATGCACCAGCAACTCCTCCATCATGGAAGGTATCAAGGGTCAACTGAGTAGAAGGTTCTCCAATAGATTGCGCAGCAATCACTCCAACAGGAACTCAAATTTCTACCATATTTCTTGTTGCAAGATCCATTCCATAACACTTCTGACAAACACCACTCACGCAGTGACAAGTCAATGGACTTCTTACACTAACCATCTTGATATTTGAAGTTTCGATAAGAACCAAAGCTGACTTATTAATCATCTCTCCAGCCTTAAGGATAACAACTCCATTATCATCAATGATATCTTCTGCAGCAGTTCTACCATAAATCAAGCTTGAAAACTTCTCTCCTTTGAGTTCAGCTTCATCCTTTGAGTAAATGATATATTCGCTTGATCCACAATCTTCTTCTCTCACGATTACTTCCTGAGAAGCATCACAGAGCTTTCTGGTAAGATATCCAGATTCCGCAGTTCTAAGCGCAGTATCGGCCTTTCCTTTACGTCCAGAGTGGGCAGAAATAAAGTATTCAATAGGTTTTAGTCCTTCAACAAATGATGACTTAATAGGCAGCTCAATAATTTCTCCCTTCGGATTTACTACCAGTCCCTTCATACCTGAAATCTGAGTCAAGTGAGTCTGAGAACCTCTCGCTCCAGAGTCAATCATTGTATAGAGGTTATTACCTGCACCAATGATTGATTTCAGATTTCATTCTACTGTCTTCTTTACATCAGTCCAGATCTTAACAACTAATCTATGTTTTTCTTCCTCAGAGAAGAATCCTTTGTAGTAGTACTTCAAAACTTCATTATTCTGAACATCTCCTCCTCTCAAGATTTCTTCCTTCTCCTTTGGAACCTTCATATCCAAGATGTTGATTGATGTCGCAGCAATAGTTGAATACTTAAATCCATAGTTTTTGATAGCATCAGCTACTTTTACAGTAGTTTCCATATCATATCTATCAAATACATCAGAAAGCAATCTCTTAAGATCCTTATTCCCCATCTTTTTATTTACAAATGGATAATCCGCTGGCAAAATAGAGTTAAAAATCACTCTACCAACTGTTGTTTCCACGATATCAGATCCATCAAGCACGATTACCTTATCCTTAAGAGTTACCTGCTTATTATTAAACGCATCAAGTACCGCATCAAAACTTCCATATCTCGCTACTGGATGAATCTTTTCTTTCCATTCATCTTCAGTATTATAGTCTGGATATTTTGGATCAAATGCATCAGTCAAAAAGTAGATTCCAAGTACCATATCCTGAGAGTGTGTAATAGTCGGATCTCCAGAACCTGGCTTGATAATATTCTTATCAGCTGCGATCAATTCTCTTGCCTCTTTCTGAGCTTCATCTGAGATAGGCAAATGAACCGCCATCTGGTCTCCATCGAAGTCGGCATTAAACGCAGGACACACAAGAGGATGAAGTCTGATTGTCTTCCCAGGCATCAACTTGATTTTGAAAGCCTCAATAGAAAGTCTATGAAGTGTTGGCGCACGGTTAAGCAACACATACTTATCCTTAATTACTTCTTCCAAAAACTTAAGCGCAATAGGATTTCCTTCTTTAATCAGCTTTTCAGCCTGTTTTGGAGTATATACAATCTTCTTTTCGATAAGTTTTCCAATAATAAACGGAGTAAACATCTTTACTGCGATATAGATTGGAAGTCCACATTCATTCAAATTCAAGCTAGGACCTACAGTAATAATAGATCTTCCTGAATAGTCAACTCTCTTTCCAAGCAAGTTCTTTCTGAAAACTCACTCCTTACCTGAAAGCATATCAGAAATTGACTTGAAAACTTTGATTCCAGCGCCAGCCTTTCCCGCAGAATTCTTCTCTCCAACCAAAAGATTATTGATAGATTCTTGAAGAAGTCTGATTTCATTCTTTTTTACGATATCAGGCATTCCAACTTGGATCATTTTCTTAAGTCTGATATTTCTCATCAGAACTCTTCTATAGAAAAGATTCACATCAGATGAAGCAAATCTTCCTCCATCAAGCTGAACTACTGGCCTAATATCAGGTGGGATCACAGGAAGTTTTCTCACGATCATATTTTCTGGCTTTACTCCAGAGACATAGAGATTGATCAAAAGTTTGATCAAACTCATCATCTTCTTTTTCTGATCAGCAGATCTAATAGTTGGGAATTCTTTTACTCTCTTTTTAATCTCCTTTTCTACATCAATAGACTGAAGCATCTTGAGGATTCCTTCTGGACCTGATGCAAATGAGATCAAGCTTCCAAATTGATAGAAAATATTTCTATAATCTGATTCCAAAATAGTCGCTCCAAACTTCAAATCAGCTACGATTGATCTAATTCTATTAAACTCAGCTTCAATAGATTGCTGATTCTCTTCATAAAGCTTTTTTGCCTCAGCGAGTTTCTTAGGCTCTTTCTGAGCTGATGATTCCTTTTTGTAAAGTTCATCAAGGTCTTTCATTGTTGATTCATAATCACTTGCGATTTTCTCCTTGATCTTTTCTCTAGTCTCATCAGTAATATCTTTTACTACCACATATTTTACATATGTTAAGATTTTATCAATTTCATTAGCTGAAAGCTGAAGAAGCTGATGGATACCTCCAGATGGAGATTTCTTATACCACTCATGAACCACAGGAGAAGCAAGGTCAATATGTCCCATTCTCGTTCTTCTTTCTCTTGAAGAAGCCACTTCTACACCACATCTTTCACATACAATTCCCTTATATCTTACTCCCTTATACTTTCCACAACTACATTCAAAATTCTTGACAGGACCAAAGATAGACTCACAAAAAAGTCCACCTTGCTTTGGTTTTCCTGTCCTATAGTTAACGGTATCTGGATTATCCACTACTCCACGAGACCATTTTTCAACTTCCTCCATTGAAGCGAGTGTCACCATCAATCCGTCAAATTTTATTTTATTCATTGAAATTACTGCATAGGATATAAAAATCTGATTTTTCTTACTCTATTTGCCCAAAATCTTCTAAGTCCTCAACTACTTTACCAATCATTTCTCCCTTTGATTCTACTTCATCCTCATCTTCATCTAAAGATTTAGAAAGCTCCTGTTCAAGTGAAGCAGTCATGATTCCAGAGAGTCCAAGACTCTTGATCTTGTCCATTCTTTCTTCATAGATTCTTTCCATTTCATCACTTGTCAAAGAAACGATATTCTGACCAAGTCCCTTGAAAAGATAGGTCAATAAGTTGAAAGACTCAGGTAATCCTCAGATTTTTGGCTTCTGAGACTTGATAATAGACTCATAGAGTTTATTTCTACCTACAACATCATCAGATTTTACAGTAAGCATTTCTTGAAGAGTATATACTGCAGAATATGCTTCCAAAGCCCACACTTCCATCTCTCCAAATCTCTGTCCTCCTTGTCTTGACTTTCCTCCAAGCGGCTGCTGAGTAATAAGTGAGTAAGGACCTACAGATCTAGCATGTATCTTATCCTCAACCATATGCACAAGCTTCAAAATATGCATATATCCAACAGTAACCTGCTGAGCATAAGGTTCTCCAGTTTCTCCATCATAAAGTGTAGTTCTAAGCTTATCTTCAAGACCAGCTTTTTTTGCAAGTTCAACGATATCATCTACCCCAATTCCACCAAAAGTTGGAACCGCAAATTTCACACCAAGCTCCTTAGCAATAAGTCCCAACTGAGACTCAAAAAGCTGACCAAGGTTCATACGAGAAATTACTCAAAGTGAGTTCAAAACAACATCTACTGGCTTTCCGTCAGCTGAGTATGGCATATTTTCTTCTGGAACCACAGTCGCAACAATACCCTTATTTCCGTGTTTTCCAGCGAGTTTATCTCAGATTTCAATCTTTCTTGTAGAAGCAACATATACTTTAATCTTCTTTCTAACTCCCGCCATAAGGTTATCTCCCTTCTTTGAGTCAAGAATTACTACTTCTACAACTTTTCCTTCACTACCAGATGGCATATAAAGAGAAGTATCTTTTACATTCTTTGACTTGTCTCCAAAGATTGCCTGAATAAGCTTCTCTTCTGGAGTAAGTTCACCTTCTCCCTTTGGAGTAATCTTTCCAATCAAAAGATCTCAACCTTTCACGATAGCTCCGATTCTAATGATACCATCCTCATCAAGGTTTGTAAGTTTAGACATTGCAACACCTGGGATATCATTTGTTGTCTCTTCAGGGCCAAGCTTAGTTTCCGCAACTTCAATTTCGTATTCACTAATAATCACTGAAGTAAGCTCATCATCCTTCACCAATCTTTGAGAAACAACGATCGCATCTTCATAGTTATATCCTTTCCATGGCATAAACGCAACTCTAAGCGATTTTCCAAGAGCGATTTCTCCATTTACAGAACATGGTCCCTCAGCCAAAAGATCACCTTTTTGTACCTTTTGTCCTAAAGAAACACAAGGAACCTGATTCAAACAACTCTTTGAATTTGATCTCGCGAAAGTAATAAGTCTGTATTCTTTAATTCCTTCCTTATATTTTACCTTTACAAGTCCTCCATCAACATACACAACTTCTCCATCTCATTCAGCCTTAATCACTGCATGAGACATTTTCATAATATCACTTTCAAGTCCAGTTCCTACCAATGGAGCATCATTTTTCAACAATGGTAGAGCCTGTCTCTGCTGGTTTGTCGCTACAGAAGCACGCACCGCATCGTTATGATCTACAAATGGAATCAATGAAGTATTAGGAGAAAAAATCTGAGCCAAATTCACATCCATATGCGTTACATCATTGATATGGAAACTTCTCATCTCACCAAAATGCCTTGCAGCAACTCTAGTGTTCAAGATATTATTATGCTCATCCAATGAAGCAGTCGCATCTGCGATAATTACTCTTTCATCCATTTCTGGAGAGATATAATCAACTTCACCAGTCAAGAACGGCTTTACAGCGACAGGTTTCTTGATCTTTCCATAAAACTTTTCAATCTTCTTTGCAGTATCAGTATCAATAAGTTCATTTTCCTTGATAATAACCTTAGTTGTAGGATTCCCCTTTGCATCGAGCTCAAAAATATCACGATGAGCGATTCTTCCAGTCAATGCTTCAACAGTTGGATCTACCTCACGAAGTACCTTCAATGCTGGTGTCTCCAAAAATCCTTCATCATTAATTCTACTATAGAGTGACTGATAGATTACAAGTCCAATATTCTGTCCTTCTGGAGTTTCAATCGGACAAATTCTACCATAGTGAGATGGATGTACATCTCTCACCTCAAACTTAGCTGTCTCCTTTTTAAGCCCTCCAGGCCCAAGAGCAGTAATTCTTCTCTTATGTTCAATTTCTGAAAGTGGATTAATCTGATCCAAAAATTGAGAAAGCTGAGATGTCGCAAAGAATGATTTAATCGAATTATCAATCATCTTAAAGTTCACCAAATCAGTAATCTTCAATGGATTTTCCATATTCAAAACTGAAAGTTTTCCTCTTACACTCTTTACAAATTTTCTCATCACAGGCTGAATATGAGAGTACAAAATTTCTCCCATAGTTCTCACTCTCTTATTTGAAAGATGATCAGCATCATCTACATAATATCCTTTTTTATGATTACAAAGATCCAAAAGATACTTTATAGCCTGAATCATATCTTCTCCATCAAAGATATTTGCTTCATCTCCCTTAAGTGGCTTCTTAAGATTCAATTTTGCATTGATCTTTCTTCTAGCAATGCTTCCCATATAAATTCTCTCTGGAAGCAAAAACTGCCCCTTAATATAATCCAAAGCTGATTGAGCATCAATAAGCTCCCCTGGTCTAAGCTTAGCATAAATAAACTCAGCAGCAGATACCGCATCTACGGTAGGATCCTTCTTCAAAGTAATATCAATAAAGTCTACATCTTCAGCATCAGCTTGCCCATCAAATGCAGCTCTAATATTCTCATCAGTTTCCAATCCAAATACTCTCAAAAGTGAAGTAATAGGGAACTTTCTTGACTTATTGATTCTCGCTACAACATTTCCTGTTTTTTCAACACTTACCTCAAGCCAAGGTCCATTTTCAGGGATCAACTTAAATGAATACCAAAAATCCTTCTTTCCATAGAAGATTCCATATGATCTAATAATCTGAGAAATAATCACTCTCTCAACTCCATTAATAATATATGAAGCAGATGGAGTCATCAAAGGCAAAATACCAATATTTGCTCTTTTATTAAAAAGAACTTTTTCAGCGCTCTTTTTACCCCCTTCTTCCTCAACCTTTTCAACGAGCTTTACCTTTGCAGTAATAATTCCTCCATAAGTAAGCTCCTTTTTCTTACATACATCTACAGTTTCAATTGGCTCAGAAACTTTTACATCAGAGATCGTGATATACATTTTTTCACCCGCAATATCCCAAATCTTCTCAATATCAGTAAAGAGCTTATTAAGGTAGATATTGATGAAATCATCATACCCCTTTTTCTGAAGTTCCAAAAGATCAGGCAGCTCCCCATGAGTTTTTGGCATTGTCAAAAAGATTCTACCATCTCTCTGATAATAGTCCTTAAATAGGTTTTCTACCTTTGCATTTACAGCAGTTTTTAGCTGTTCTTTCGCGTCAGTTTTCGATTTTTTTGATACTACAAAAGAAGGCTTACTCGTCTTGGCAGCCTTTGTAGTTCAAGGTTGTTTTTTATTTACCATCCTAGTTATGACAATAGAAAATAAACAAAACAAAGAAGCCCTCTATAGCCCACTTCCCACATAGAACAAGCAATATTTTGGCTCCGAATTTGTCTCAACAGATCATATCTCCATCAAGGAGAAGCGCAAACAAAGACCACATCCATTACGCATGCTGAGAGAGACGAGTAGTAAACTTGTCTCTAAAACATTTCGGGGGTAACAATCTTTGTGGAGATAATACTGATTTAACTAAGCAAAGTCAAGGCTTTTTTATGGATTTTATTTTTTTAAAGCTATCTTTTATTACATTATTTGTATATGCCAGCAAATCCTCTTGACATAATTTTCTAAAACGTTATTATCCTACACATAAGAGATAATCAGCAAGATTATCGTATTTTGCTCGGACACTCCTATCCTATAGAAGAATTTTCACAAGGAATTTCATCCAACAGAAACTATTTAAAAACATACTTTTACTTTAATTAAGTTTCAACACCATGTCTGATTGTATTTTTTGTGATATCATCTCTAAAGATATTCCAGCTTATATTGTCGCTGAAGATGAATACTGTATGGCGATCCTTCCTAAAGAAATGGAAACAAAGGCTCATACCATAATTTTCCCCAAAAAGCATTCTGAAAATATTTTTGGTACAGATTATGAAACATTTTCTAACATTTTTTCCTTTATACAAGAAATATCAAGAAAATACCAAGACTGACTTTGAAGTATTGGTTTAAATATTCTCAATGCCAACTGAGAAGGGGCTCAACAATCTGTCCCGCACCTACATTTTCATATCATTCCACGCTTTAAGAGTGATGGATTAAATGCGCGGCCAAGTTTTCCTCAAATTTTATTAGATAAAAATAGTGAATATCATGAAATCATAGAGAAATGTTTTCCTAAGACGAAAAAACAATAAAGCCCTTAATGACTTTATTGTTCAAAGGAAATCTATTTTCTCCAAAACACAGAAATTACTTCTGTCTCTGAACTGTTAATTGATGTCTTCCTTTTGCTCTTCTCCTTGCGAGCACTCTTCTACCAGTCCATGATGCCATTCTCTCTCTAAATCCGTGAGTTCTTATTCTCTTTGTCCACTGGTATTTTCTGATTCTTCTTAATTTACTAGCCATAAGAATGTGATATTAATGATATAAACTATCTGCTGATAAAGTTCAACAAACCTAGAGTTCTCGCTCTAATGATCTCCTGTCTAAGTTTCTTTTGAATCTTTACAGAGTTTCCAGTATAAAGCCTTGGCTTAATATCACCAAACCTTGTAAGATAATACTTCAAGATAGGAATTGACTTCCAGTTGATATACTTAGCATTTCTCTCATCAGCAAAGAAGGTAATCTTTTGACCAAATCTCTTATCTTTAATATCCTCAATTGCCTTATCAAATTCTGATTGAAGTTTCTCAAAGTGGAAGAACTTCTGTTCAGCAGTCATCTTATAGATTTCATATCTTACTACTGCCTGATTATACAAAAGAGCCGCCTTAACATCCTTTACCTGCTCTGGAGCAAGTTCTAGAAGATATGAAACAAAGTAAGCCTTAGTATTTTTATCCTTAAGTTTGAAAGAAAGAGTTTGAATTCAGATTTCATCTTTTTCCTTCACAGTGAATTTTGCTTCTAGATCAGCCAAGAAAGCCTTTCTATCTGCCTCTGAGGTGTTTGCATTGAGCATAAGCACCAATTCGTAATGTTGCATAAAGTTGTGCAATAAACAAATAAAAGATTTAGATACTTTTTAATGCGCCGATTAGATCCGAGTATATTTTTCTACAGAAAAAAATCAAGAGAATTTACAAGTTTTTTAAGATGAAATATAGAAAATCACGTGTTTTTGATGAGAAAAGGGAATTATGAAGTAGCATATTTCACATTTTTTAAAAAAAATTTATTTTTTCAAAACTATTTTTCTCAGATAATTTTCCATAAAATCATTTCGTTGAAAATCTTTGCATATTTTAAGTATTTCTGCTCTAAGCGCTGGAATTTGATAGCAACAATTCGCCAAAAAGATTTTTTCTTTGAAATATCAGTTTTCTAGCATTGTAAGTAGATATTTTTTTCCATTTTCAAAAAAAGATTCACTTAAAAGAGAATAATCAATATCTGGCGTTGTTAACCAGAGATAATCTCTAAAAAAATCCAAAGTCGTTTCTTCATAAAAATAAGATTGCTTTTGATATCTCATCAAATAGCGACAATAATTCCCAAGTAAAGTCCAAGTAAAAATCATTTTCCAATACCTTTGGACATCATAGCCCTTACTCCCAAGGATGAAAAAATTAGCTCAATCAAACGAAAAAGGGAAATCAAAATGCTGATGAATCTCCGATTTATCATTTTCTTTGCAAGCTTCTCCTGCAAAAATCAATTGAAACTCTTGGTCTAAATCAACTTCATCTTCAAAAATGAGCATATTTTCCTTGTGATAGTGCTGTTTGTGATAGTTTACGATACCTTCCCATGAAATTCATCTTGCAGTATTAAGAGTAATCTTTTTATCAACAATTTTTCTTATCATTGCCTCATAGATGAGAGATCCTTGCCCTATTTTTTCACATTCCTCTTTAAAGGGAAGTTTTTCATATGCATATACTGATTTTAAAATCGGAGCTTGTAATTTTTCTAGCACAATTTCCAATGAAATTAAACTTTTATCAAAAAATATTTTAGTCCATTCCCCAGAAATTTCCTTAGAAATACGAACTTTTTCTCCAAAAAAATTAGTCGGTTCTATAATATTTCTAGCAACACAATGCTCAACCATATGAGGGATTGCCTGAGAATCATGAACAAGAGGAGTTCTTATATAAATCTGCATATTTTTTATAAGGAAATAAATAGTAAAAATATAGCAATAAAGCAAAAAAAAACAAGCCCTATAAAACTATAAAACTTGTTTAAAATGAGATGAGGTCAAAGGAATATCAATGATATACATTTTCTAAACCATAAGACCATAAAAACGGAAATCAACGCCTAGGTCCAGATTTGTGTCCTCCATATTTTTGCGTTCCTGTACGATGAGATTCCTTCGTAACATCTTCACCACTGGAACGAGCATTAGGATTTGTTTTACCTGTGCGATTAGCACCTTTACTTCCGCCTTGATTTCCTCTTTTGCCATATTTTACCATAAAGAATTCGCTAGACAGGACATTCCTGTTTTCTCTGCCTTTACAGAGGTTCTTAAAACTAGCTTGATTTAAATATAACGATATATATATACAATGTCAAGTGAATCTTTTAAAATTCAAAAAATCTGACCACAGATAGCGATCAGATCTCCTTTCTCTCTCAATACAACACCATAGACTTTACCAAAACAATATAACTAAAGAAAAGCATCGATTTCTGACAGATAATCTTCAAAAGTATAATTTCTATAAAGATCAAGAACTTCTTTTCTATCAAAAGGAATTGAAAAGAAATATTCATTCAGAAAAAACCTTTCTTTAAAACATCCCTCAGAGATCATCCTAATAATATACTGCTTTCCAGCAAGAAAAAAATCTAGCGACATCTTCTGGTAATCCAATTTTGGGAACAAAATCCAACAATGAGCAGCATACCTATTAAAATAAGGTTCTAAATAATAATATTCACAATTCTTCCACCTTTGAGAATAAGTTGAATAAAAAGAGAACATCCAAAAAAGGAAATAAAGCTTTCGATAAATCTTAGCATTATAGTTTTTATACAACAAAAGGAAGTAATCATCATCTTCAAAAGAGAATTCATCTATAATTTTTTCTAGAGTTTCTTCTGACTTTTTCTTAAGCAAGGGAAAACCTTCGTAAAGGATATGAAAATCATCATCAACAGCGATAATATTCTCCTTTTTATATCGGGTCGAATGATATTTTTGCACATCAGGCCACGACACAGTTTCTAAACTATTAAGTAAAATATGAGACTTTAAATACTTTTTCAAAACAGCTTCATAAATCCTCTGATCATAGGAAGAGTTTTCTAATTCCTGTTTTAATACAGCTGTTTCGTAAATAAAAGCCTCTTTATCAAGAGGAGCAATAATCATATCAATCGCCTCTTCATAAGAAACCCATTTATCATATTCAAAACATGTATATTCAGGTGTAACTACGCCATCCAAACCATACGAAAAATCAAAATAATGATTCGGGTCGAGTACAGAATGTCAAACACAATGCTCTACTAGATGAGGAAGATATTTGGAAAAATTGCTCAATGGAGTAGATAAATAAAGCTTCATAAAAATTATTCTAAGATAAAATACACAATCAAATTATAAAAAACATAAAAAAAATCAAGCTATAAAAACATAAAAAAGTTAGATGTAATAAAACTCTATCTAACCCTTAAAGAGCGAATATTGCTTATTAATAGCAACTCCGCTATTCAGATGATTTTTTATCAATTTTTTCTATAAAAGGCTATAAATAAAAACTCAAGACCTTTTCTAAAAAAAGAGAATCAAAAAAAATCTGACTACAAAGAGCAATCAGATTTTTGACTGTATTTAATAGAAATTATACAGAGAACCTATAGAATTTAGTAATTTCAAATCCAGCAGGCAAAATTTCCTTTACCTTCTTTCCTCCATCTCTGATATATTCCTGTTCAAGAAGTACATTATCAGCAAATGCCTTATCTACTTTCCCTTTTACAATATTAGCGATCATATTTTCTGGCTTTCCAGCAGCCTTAAGTTCTTCTGTAAACTGAGCTTCAAGCTTAGCCTTTTCATCAGCTGGAACTTCATCAAAGCTAAGATAATCAGGATTAAGTGCAGCAATCTGAAGTGCCAACTCCTTTGCTACATTATCATCTCCGTTATGATATACAAGAGAAACTACCTTATCTCCTGGATGAGAATATGCGTATACCTTGCTTCCTGTTACATGAACTCCACCAAGCTTAAGATTTTCTCCAGTAGTAGCAATTCCTTCTGCAATAAGGTTATTGATCTTCTCTACAACATCAGCAGGAAGTTCCTCCTGAGCTTCTACATCACCACTAACAGTCTTCAAAACATCAAAAATCTTATCAAAAAGCCCCAAGAAACTATCATTCTTTGCAACAAAGTCTGTTTCACAAAGAAGTTTTACAACATAAGTTCTGATTCCATCATTGTGAGTCTTAATAAGACCCTCATTTGTCTCTCTGTCAGCCTTTTTACCTGCCTTTGCAATTCCTTTTTTTCTAAGGATTTCCTGAGCAAGCTCCAAATCACCATTTGCCTCTACAAGAGCATTTTTACAATCACCAAGTGGAGCAAAAGTAGCATCTCTCAATTGTTTTACTAAGCTAATATCAATTTGCATTATTATATAGTATAAAGATAAAATATAGACATGATTTTGCATTTAGCAATCAAAAACTACTTATACAGAAAAGAAAACTGAAATCAACAGTTTTTGATCGAGAAGAATCCACTAACAATTTTTCAAAAAAAGAAAAAAATCTGACTTAGTTCAGATTTCCTTTTTAGCAAAGTGCAGCAAATACACAACTAACATAAATTTATTGATTTCACTGAGATTGGTCTGGAACCTGTGGCTGAGGCATCTGCATAGGAGTATCAAGAGAAATATCTCAATACACCCTCTTTTTAATATCAAAAAGAGAAAGAATCCATCCTCCAATATCCGCATAAAGGGTTTTCCACTTATTTTCCTGAGTTAGATTAGCGAGATACTGCCCTCTTCGTGCCTGCATAACAAACACAACATAAAGGACCAAGTTCCCTAAAACAAAGAAAAAAGGTAACCAACCCAAAATTGGAATCCAGAAGATCATCAACCATACAAGAAGCAGCAACATATTCAGCGAATATCGACCAAGCACCTGCCTAAAATGGAAGTACTCATAAACTGTTAAATCCTCCTTGGCTGAAAAAAAGAGAACCCCCACCAAAAGGTAGGCAGTGATAATTCTCTTTCTTTCAGACGAACTAGGCAAATACATATTTTCTTGCATAGGTTTTTCAAAGAGGAAATAACAAATTAAGACAACAAGTAATTAAGTACAAAATCAATACTAGTATAGCTATTAATATTTGTCACTACCAATTCATTTTCAGGCCAATATCTAGAGAAGTTAGTACCAGCAATCACGATTGCTTCTAACTTTCCCTTAAGATTTTCTACCTCATCAATCAATGTAGAAAGCATAGTTCCATCTACAACGATCACAAGTTCTGGTCTTTTCTTAAGATTAGTAACTCCTTTATATACTTTATTAGCTCTATCAAAATTTCTCTTGTATACAAGTTGTTCTTTTTTAGTGAGGGCAGCATAAGCTTCACTCTCCATAAAGCTCGCCATTTCATTGATAGAATCAATTCTCTTCTTGAAGGTATCAAAGTTTGTCAAAAACCCTCCAGAAACCTTATAGTTAAGATATGATACTCCTGTCTTTTTAGCCAAAGCCTCAAGTTCAGCAGCATACATTTTCTTTTCACATACTACCAAAATTTCCTTTCCAGCAGCTTTTGCCTTTTGAATAGTAGCTTTCGCATCCTCTAGTTGCTGAGCAACAGATTCAGGATTAATCACTACAACTCCATTAGTTACCTCAGACCAGTACTTGCTAGTCTTTGGATGAGCTTCATTTTTAAGTGTACCTATATGCGCTTGCGCCTCAACGATTTGATTAACAGATACTGTCATTCGTATAGGTAATAGGAAATATAAAACAGATTCTTGCAAATAGTAAGTCTAATCGTCAGAATGTAATCACTCCGCCACAAACCTACTATCCCAAGAATAAATGAAATCAAAAATCTGATTTCTGTTATCTTTTTACTAAAAACTATTTAAAGTTAATAGTTGCTCCAGCTTCAGTAAGCTTAGTCTTCAAAGCTTCAGCTTCATCAGCCTTAGCGTTTTCCTTAATGATAACTGGCGCTTTTTCTACAAGTTCTTTAGCAGCCTTAAGGTCAAGACCAAGAGCCTCCTTTACAACCTTAATTACAGCGATCTTCTGTTGACCAGCATCAGCCAATTCAACATTCATAGCATCTGAAGCTCCAGCATCAGCAGCAGCTCCAGCAGCAGCTCCTCCTGCAACAACCATAGCAGCAGCAGTTACTCCAAATTCTTCTTCCAAAGCCTTTACAAGTCCGTTAAGTTCAACAGCATTCATTTCTTTTACAAGATCAATAATCTGTTGTTGATTTTTAGTTAACTCCATTGTTTACAAAACATAATAAATAAAATGAGTTTTTAGATGTAATTGAATAGGAGAAAGCCTATTCAGCTTTTTTTGCGATTTGATCAACCACCGCAGCAAATGATTGTACTGGGTAATTGAAAAGGTATGCCAATTTTGACAAAAGCTCTTCCCTTGAAGGGATATTTGCAAGTTCTGTCACATAATCAGAATCATGCCACTTTTTGTCATACCAAGCTCCTAAGAACTTAATAGAAGCAGAAAGCTCCTTAGTTCCAGCAACCTGTTTTGCATACTTGTTAACAACCTTCATAGGAGCGTACTCATCATCATTTGCATAGAGGACAACTACAGACCCATCAAGATCACTTTCAGCTACGGCATCAAACCCAGCTTCCTTGAGAGCAAGTAAGAACAGCTTTTTTCTGACAACGTTATATTTACCAGAAGCAGCAATAACCTCTTTTCTCATTTCAGTAGAGAGTGTTACAGGCAATCCAGATTGCTGAAGCACTACCACATTTTTTGCAGAAGTAAGATCTTGCACATACTGTTTTACTAACTCAACTTTTTTCTCTTTTGAGATTGTCATAGTAGAGTAAAACCTTGATATAAAAAATAACCCGTTGCCGGGGCTATCTCATTTTTTAGTCATCTTGAGATTTTATAAAATCCCAAAATTTCCATCAAGATAAGAATAACCTAGGTAGGATTTATCTTTTCTAAAGAAAAGTACCTACTGTCTTCGGCAAAGATAACCCCATATATACTCAATCAAAACAAAAAATCAAGTGATTTTTCTCATGAACGCAATCAGTCAATATAAAAAAATAAAAGCAACTACAAGAAAAAACTGAAAAAATCTAAAGAAAATCAGACTTATACTAATTTCAGACCGAACAAAATATCTTAAAAAAATAAACTTGACATATGCAGGGATTTATATATAAGAATATAACAAACAAAAAAACAATTTTTAGCAATGAAAGTATTACAAAACAAAATCTTCGGAGTCAGGAATGTCCTCACAGTAATTCAAGCACTAAGAGCATTCCAAAAAAAACGATTTAATGTCGCAATGTTTATAGATGCAGATAATGTGACTCCTGGCCTTGTACGATTTGCTATCGAAAAAGTAAGTCAAGAGTATGGGAAAATCAGCATTAAAAACATTTATGGTAACTGGTCTAACAAAGCCTTGTTAGATATTTGGAATCCATCTATCAAGCAGTATCGTCTCACAAGAGTTGATAATTATTCACAAAGTAAAGGGAAGAATTCAACCGACATCTGTGTGACAATCGGTGCTATAGATATTCTCCATCAAAAGAAGGATATCGATATCTTTGTCCTAATCTCTAGTGATAGCGACTTTATCAATCTTGTTCATCGCTTGAAAGATGAGAAGAAGCTTGTGATTGGCTATGGGCATGATCCTAATATCAATACTCAGAAAGCTTATGATGAGTATTATATTGTAGATCGAGCAAAACCCCAGACTATTATTAGTCCCCCCAAGGAAACCATTCACAGAATAACTCTAGAAGAAACTCCAAAACAAGTGCTACAATCCGAACAAAAGACCAAAGAAGCAGTTCCAATCGAGCATCAAAGCGAAGAGAAAAAAGAAGAAAAAGCTGAGTCGCCTCTACCTCAAAAACAATCCTCTGAAAAATCAACAAAACCAACAGAGAAAAAATCTGAGGAAGGTTTAGGATTAAACGAACTGATGAGAGAAAAATTTATCCCTGATCTTGTGGCTGCATACAATTGTGTATCAGCGAACTCTAATCTCGTTTCGATGAAATCTCTCTATGAACAATACAAAAAAATGGATAAGGTGATAACTTTCTTATACTATAGCAAATTTATAGAAAAAGTTAAGAATACTGGATATTTCGAGGTTATTCCTGATCCTACTACTGGAGAGATACGTCTGAAATTAAAAAGTCCGTCAGTTTCCTGACGGATTTTTCCTATTTCACATTTCCCGTGGCAAATTCATATCAAATGATATCATTATTTACATCAAACATATACTTAGTCGTCTGTGGAGTCTCTAAAAAGTAAAGATACAAATAATTTCCTGAGATAAAAACTTTCATCTTCATATCTTCAGGTCCTCATCAAGTGTCACAATTTGCGAGGATAATGAGAGACTTTTCTCACTTTTCATAGGAAATATTACGACAGTCATGAAGGATTCAGTCAAACGGCAATACACCTTGATTTACTTTCAGCAAAGCAAGTGCTGTATCCAAATCATAATGAGAAAGTGCTTTCAAAAACTGGAGAATTTGATCAGTATTTTTCTTTGGATGTCGATAGTTATTTAGCAAAATCGGCTCATATTGCTCAGTTGGAGTCAAAGAAGTAAGAGAAGCCAGACGCACTCAACTTGCATTTAAAAAATCGATCCTATCAGCGAGCAAATCCACACTCAATCTCTCCGAGCTCAGAGAATACCTATATTGCCCTCTAATTCCTGTCTGTCCCAAACTATCTGAATAAGGCTGACCTCTATCTTGTTCAGCAGAGAAGGTAGGTATTTGAGCATTATTTCCTACACCAGACAAGAGCGATACCGGTTTATTCACGTAAGAAACCATAGTATCAAAAAGAAAGATGAAGTTTGGAGGGAGCTGCTGCTGTGAATACATTTCATCATAGGAAGAGACAATTACCATCTGATGCGAAAAATAAGAGCGATAAACATAGTAGCCAATCACACTAACAATAAAAAGTAACAAAAGTCAGAGTTTTATTCCTTTTTTCATTGTCATCCCCTCTACCCAATAAAAACCGTTTTCTTTGCGCAAAAAAACGAATTATTCGATTTCCTTCGATCAGCAATCTTCTCTCCCTTTTTATCTAGATATGAAAGCTCCTCTACTACAAATCCAGAGGTCAATAAAAGCTCCTTAAGCTCAGCCAAGGCAAAAAGATGATAAAATCTGAATTCAGTCTTCTCCCCCTGCTTCCAAGGAACATAAATATCTCTCCAATCCTTCTTCCCTATTAAAAAAATTCGCATTAAGATTGAACGAGCAACTTGCTTTCGATAGGTCTTCAAAAACCAACTTGAAAGCAACCAATTAGTCATCAATAGAATTCCATCATACTTGAGGGATTTATAACAGTTTTTGAGCAAGTTTCTCCTCTCCTCCACACTCGGCAAATGCTGAAAACTCGCACACGCAACAATCACATCATACTCCTCCTGCCCTGCATTCTGCATAAAAACACTCATATCTTCACAGCTAAACACAGCCTTTGGATGATCCTTGCTCGCATAGGCAAGCAAACCTTCAGATAAGTCTACTCCATGATACTCAAAATCTCAGCTCCAATGCTCCTTAAGATAAGAAAGAAATCTCCCTCCTCCACATCCAAGTTCAAGAATTCTCGGCTTTTCAAGATTTAAACTTTTGATATAGTCCAAAAAATACTGACCATCAGTCCAATGTTTTTGCCTCGTCTGATAATATTTTTTCGCATTTTCAGTATAAAAGTGAGCAAGATCAGATTTTATCTTTTGCATAGTGGAATGATGAGAATAAAGGTTTTTCCTTTTGATAGTGTTTTCATACTTTTTTTCAAGGAGAAAGCTTCTCTGATCTGAAAGCATTTTTCACTTTCCCTCCTCAATTTAGCTTCGCTAGCCAACTTGCAAACTTTACAGTACAAGGAATACTAAGGAAGCCTTAATATTAGGGAGAAAAAAACCTCTAGGCTTTCCTAGAGATTTTTTCTTATTCTTTTACATCTTTTATATCAAAGATTTCTAGAGTCTCAAAGATATCTTTATCAAAGTCTCAGTATCATACTCATATTGTATAAGCAAATGGTGACCCATCACTATTTTTTTCTCCTAAAAAGTAATAATTCTTACTCTTGCCTAAAATTGACTTATAAATTTTTGAACTACTATCATCATAAAGTCAATTTTCTTTGAGTTCCATTACTGTCTGTTTATAAAGTTTATGTGATTGGATGCTAATAGTGTTTATTGTGATAGAATTTAAATCCATTCCTCTTGGAATGCTAGCATTCAAGCTTCCCCCTCTTCGATCATAGGGAAGAGTAAAAACAATATCAGATTCCTTTAATTCGTTATCATCAGGGTATTGGTATACTTGTACACCAATCTGCCCACCTTTCCATCCTTTCCCAAGCTTTACCTGAAAGCCATAAACCTCATTTCTATAGATGAGTGAATCTCCCGTCTGTGTCACAATCGCTCCGCTATTCGCTTCCGTGATTACAACAATCGGAGTGGTATCTTCTGTCTGTGCCTGCACTTCTGCAAGGGTAAGCTTCGCTTCTTTTCAGCTTAAAGCTTCTGCTGGTGAGAGTTCTGTTTCATTTCCTGTTTGTGAGAAATCTCTACTCAGAACCTCATTCTGAGCAACTTCTCCACTCATCACCTCCTGCTGAATAACTTGCCCACTTAATACCTTCTCCTCCTGCGACAAGATGCTACAACCACTCAAAAAAACTACACCAGCGACCAATGACCAAAGTCAGATTTTTTTCATACGAAGAATATTAAAGATAAAAGAAACTCCTTAGATATACTATCCTAAGGAGCTTCAAAGTCAAGGCATTTCTCTTGTCTTAATTCTTTTCTTGCAAATATTTCTCTGCCTCAAGTGCAGCCATACATCCAGTCCCAGCAGAAGTGATCGCCTGCCTATACTTCTTATCCTGCACATCTCCAGCAGCGAAGACTCCAGCGACACTCGTCTGAGTGCTACCAGGTTGCGTCTGAATATACCCGGCTTCATCCAATTCAAGCTGACCATCGAGAAAATCAGTATTTGGCTTGTGACCAATCGCATAAAATAATCCTGAACATTCAATCAGCTTTTTTTCTTGAGTTTGATTATTAACTACTCGAACTCCTTCCAAGAGCTGACTTCCTACCGCCTCAACTGCCTCAGTATTCCAAAGGAAAGTGATTTTAGGGTTATTGAGTGCTCTTTCCTGCATCACTTTAGAAGCCCTGAGCTGTTCTCTTCTCACAAGCACAACCACTTCACTTGCAAAATGTGTGAGATGAATCGCCTCTTCCATCGCTGCATCTCCTCCTCCAACCACTAAAATCCTCTTATTTCTAAAGATTGGAAGCCCTCCATCACAAATCGCACAAGCAGAGATCCCCTTCTGCCAAAACAGCTCCTCTCCTGCGATATGCATTCTCTTTGCTGTAGCTCCAGTCGCAATAATCAAGCTATCAGCTGTAAATACATCAGATCAAACTCTGACTTCAAATGGTCTTTTGCTCAAATCAACACTTTCAACAGTCTTAGTCTGAATTTCTGCTCCAGAATTGAGTGATTGCTTCCTCATCTGGCTCATCAATTGACTACCATCAATTCCCTCTGGAAACCCTGGAAAGTTCTCTACAACAGTTGTAGTCGTAAGCTGACCTCCGGCAGCGATCCCACCAGCCATAAATCCCTCAAACATCAACGGCTCAAGTAATGCCTTCCCTGTATAAATTGCTGCAGTATGTCCTGCTGGACCTGATCCAATAATAATAACTTTTCTATGATTCATATCTCAGTTACAAAAAAACTAAAAAGCTGACCTTTTTTATAGGAATCAGCTTTTTCTTTGCAAGGAGTTTTTTAGAAAACTCTCTACTCTAACACAATCTCATTACTCCCAGAATCCGCATCAACACTAACAGAATTCACCTCGACTTCTAAAGCCTCATCCGCCGACAAAACTCAGCTTTCTCATCTTTTGCTTGTCTCACCAAAAACCTCTCCCGCCTTGCACACTCCATTAAAGAAATCCGCCTCAGCACATTCACTTCCATCAGCAAAAACGCAGTAGCCCTGGAGTCTTCAGCTCTCCTCTCTCATCTCTAGATTCCCCTCATGATCCAAACAATACAAAGAAATCTGATCCTGAAGACTTGGCTGGAATTCAGGAGTGTTTTGTAGTCCACAGCCGGCAAAACTCAATACTGAAAGAGTTATCAAAACAAACCTAATTCTCTTCATAATCATATACAATAATACTTATAAAAGCAGTTTGAAGACATCCAGTAACAAAACAACCTACCTCTTCCTCCTAGAAAATCCCCTCTTTCCTTGAGCAGAAGATAAACCGCGATCCATTTTTGCCTTAGAAATCAGTGATTTCCCTTTCACCTTACGAGATTTGAAAGCATGAAGGATATGTTCAGCCTCTAGATACGGCACAGTCACAAAAGAGAAATCCTCCATCACTCTCACATCATCAATCATCCTCGCCTTGATCCCAGCCTCAGTTACCAACATATCAACTAAGCTACGAGGACTATATCCAGCTTTCTTTCATAAAGCAATAAAAAGTCTGGATTTTCCAGTCGTATCAATCTTTACTTCACTGATTTCCTTATACATCTGCGGATTAAAACTATCATCATAGTTAAGCCTCAAGAGCGCAGCAATCACTTCCTCTGGAGTATGAGTTTTCGTAAGTTCTTTGACAATAGGCAGATAGTCCAGATATTTTTGTCCATCAAGCACTGCATCAACATCTCTAGAAAGCTGTTCTTTCTTCTTTGCAATAATCTCCTCTGCTGAAGGGATTACTCACTTTTGAATATCAGTCTTAGTAATCTTTTGGAGAGAAATGAGCTTTCTATATTCCTGTGGAGTCACAAAACTAATAGCAATTCAGGTTTTTCAAGCTCTTCCTGTTCTCCCAACTCTATGCACATACCTTTCAATCTCCTGAGGCAGAGCATAATTGATCACATGGGTAATATCGTTCACATCAATTCCTCTAGCGGCCACATCAGTCGCAACAAGGATTTTTGCAGTCTTATGTTTAAACTGATCTAGAATCGTTTCTCTCTGCTTTTGCAAAATATCTCCATGCAAACCATGAGCTTGATACCCTCTCTCCATCAATTTCCCAGTCACAAAGTCAACATCTAACTTTGTCTTACAAAAAACAATCCCATAAAAATCTGGTTCTACATCAATAATTCTACAGAGTGCATTCAGCTTATCCTCCTCTTGCACCTCAAAATAAATCTGAGAAGTCTGAGTTGTCGTCATCTGATCATTTTTCACAGAAACGAGTTGATAGTTCCCCATATATTTTTTAGCAACTGAGAGAATTTCTTTAGGCATCGTAGCAGAAAACAAGAGAACCTTTTTATCAGGATTTGCTTTTTTGAAAATTGTCTCAATATCATCAATAAATCCCATATTCAGCATCTCATCTGCTTCATCCAGAATGAAATATTCCAAACTATCAAGCTTCAAACTTCCACGATCTAAATGATCAATCACTCTACCTGGGGTTCCAACAATAATATCTACCCCCTTTTTCAAAGCTGAAATCTGAATAGTATAAGACTGTCCGCCATAAATTGAAAGGACTCTGAGCTCTTTTCCGGTTTGGAATGATTCAATTTCCTCTGCTACTTGGTTCGCAAGCTCTCTAGTCGGTGCAAGGATCAATGCCTGAGGACGATGAGTCCCCTGAAGCTTTTCGATCAATGGCAGTCCAAAAGCCGCTGTTTTCCCTGTTCCTGTAGCAGCCTGACCGATAATATTCTCCTCTCCAGCTAAGAGCAATGGAATCACCTTTTCCTGAATAGGAGAAGGTGTTTTATACCCTTTTTTTTCAAGTGCTACTAAAGTCTTCTCGGTAAGTCCGAGTTGCTTAAATGTTGTCATAATCTACGATTTTGAAAATCTAAAAACGGTAACTCAAAGCCAAATCTGGCCAAGAAATCACCGTTTTTTGTTAAGATTCAGAGATTTTTCTACCACAGCCTTGAAGTTATAAGTAACTATAGTAAAATCCTGATCAATTACTAGGGATTCTTTAAAATCAGCTTTTTTACTATAAAAAATACCTTGTTAATCATGATAAAAAAGATATAGATACCGAAATGTTTTTATATTTTTATAGCAATAATGTACAAAAAAGCATTCCTTGCTCTTTCTATAGGAATCCTGTTTTTAGCAGCGAGTATCCTCGCCTCACTAACAACAGCAAAAACTGTCCTAAATGGAATCTCTACAACAGCTCTCGTTCTAGAAGTAAAAACCAATGTTAACTATACAAGTCAAAGCACTAAAAATTCATTAAAACTAGAATATCAATGCGGAGACTCAACCACAAGAACTTCTTGGACAAAACCATCAAGTACTTACCATGAAGAAGGATCAGAGCTCCGAGCGTTTTGCAATCCAAATGATCCTGAAGACATCGCAATCATTGATGGAACAGTATATGGATTCGCCGCCTTTCTCACCCTTAGCATTCTAATCGTGATTTGAGGGATCTTACTGCTTAAAAAAGCTATTAAAATCAGCGCTAAAAAGAAAAAATTAAAAGAAATCTGAACTCCGATTTTACTTGAGATCGACTCTCTAAAAGCAACATGAGTTGTAATGAATAATAAAAGAGAATATCTTATCAAAGTGAACTACAAAGGCGAAATCCTAACAAGCGATGAACCGATCTATTATCAGCCTAATAACTGAAAAATCACAGTCTATATCAATACTATCGATCCAAGCGAATACTGGATTGATACTAAAAGCATTATTGAATAAAAATAAAATATCCATTTTTTGCTAAGATCTAAAAAATGATTATACTTAACATCAGATTTTTATCTCTATAAGTAAAAAACGATGTATACAAAAGCTTTTATTCCTCTTTTAGTAGGTTTAATATTTGCGGGAGTTGGGATCTATATTTGCTGGACACCAACGGAGCTCATGCTAAATGGACTTAGTTCAACAGCAAAAGTTATAGAAATCGAGGAAAGCATTGACTCAAAAGGAGATACCATGTATACACCTAAATTCCAATATCAATGCGGTAGTGAAGAATTACATGAACAACGGTCTAATATTAAGTCAAACACCTCTTATAGTATTGATGAAATAGTAAATATCAAATGTGATCCTCAAAATCCAGAGAAAATGACAGTAATGGAGACATCTACATTTGTATTGTTTCTCTTACCTGTAATTGGAATAGCTATAAGCATTTTTGGGATTGTATTACTAAAAAAAGCTATTAAAATCAGTGCTAAAAAGAAAAGATTAAAAGAAATTTGAATTCAATTAACTCTGAATATAACAGGGATTCACGAAAGTTGAGTTATTATTAATGGAAGGAAGGAATATCTCATTGATGTAGAACACAAAGGAGAAATACTAACAAGTGATGAGGGAATCTTTTCCCCAATAAACAGCTGAAAAATCACCGTATATATAAACCCAATAGATCCGAGCGAATACTGGATCGATACAGAGAGCATTATTGAAGAATAATAGAAAAACCTGATCAAAAGTCAGGTTTTTTCTAATGTATTCTAAAAATTTTACTCTACTTTTTCTATTAACTTTCATCTCAATTCCTCAAAACCTTTTCCCTCCTTAACTGAAATAAACACACAATTAAAGTCTGAATACTTCTCCCCAAGCTGTGCAATTCTCTCCTCATCAGCTTTATCAATCTTATTGAAGACAAGAATCTTCTCCTGATGTGCTCAAATATCGCTCAAAACCTTATGAACAACCTCTATTCTCTCATCAACAAAAGGATCACTCGCATCAATAACATGGAGCAAAAAATCGGACTCAATACTATCTTCCAGAGTTGAAGAGAAAGATTTTACCAATTTTGGAGGCAAATCTCTGATGAAACCAATCGTATCATTAAGCAAAACTTCCTTCCCAAGTCAGGTTTCTGGATTTGTAATCAAATAACACTTTCCAACATTCGTCCCAAGCGTTGCAAAAAGCTTATTCTCAGCCAAAACGCCCTTATTGGTCAAAGCATTGAGCAGTGAGGACTTCCCAGCATTAGTATATCAAACGATCCCAATCGTTGGCATTCCCTTCTTTTTACGAGCATCACGCTGGAGTTTTCTCATTTGTTCGTATTCAACAAGCTTCTTCTCTATTTTCAAAACTTTCTCCTTCAGGTGCCTCTTCATTTTTTCAGTATTCGTCTCTCAGGCTCCCCTCGTTGCTCAGCTCCCACTTCCAGAAGAACCTCCTTGCCTACTGAGTTCCATACCCATTCCATAAATTCTAGGTCCCATATGCTTAATTGCAGCAAGCTCAATCTGAAGTCTAGCTTCACCTCACTCTGCATGTTTCTCAAAAATCTTCAAAATCAGATCAACCCTATCTCGAGCAACCATCTTTTCTTTAAGATTTTGTTCCTCACTGACCAAACGTAGCTTTTCATTGATCGCATAAATCTGAGCAGGTTTTAGCGCATTTCCAATCACAAGCAGATTTGCCTCCAAGCGAAGCATATCTTCTACAATTTCCTCAAGCTTCCCCTTTCAAACATAGGTTCTCAAATCTGGTTGATCTTTTTTCTGATACTTTTGCAAGACTACAACTCCTCCATAAGTATTGACAAGATTTTCGAGTTCTCTCATTCTATCTTCTAGAATCTCCCTTGAAGTCTGTTTGTCGACAAGATCTACTAAAAAGACACGAAGAATTGGCTGTTGTTCTATTTGCATTTCATCTTCTTATTCAAATAAAAACTCCCATTTCCACTGATAAATATAAACAATCTCTATTCAAATGCAAATAAAAATCTGATCTCAACGATGGACGATAAGTCATTACGAGCAATAGCAAGTCCAAAAGGTATCAAAAATCTCAATAAAATCTTGTGAAAAAAGAAAAAGTCCTTATACTTGAGTAAATACCCTTTACCACTATCAAAACAAAACCTATGAAACGACTTGCAAAACTATTCCTTTGGATCATCAAACTTCGCTATACCGTGCAGATCACCTGACTTCCAAAGAAAGCAAAAAATCAGACTTTTCTTATATTACCAAACCATATCTCTTTCCTAGAGCCTATGCTTATTTGGAGTATTTTTCGTCCATATACAAAAATTAGACCTGTTGTTACAAGCTTCTTTGCAGAGAATCGTATTTTGGCTCCTATTTTCCGCATCATCGGTGCAATTAGCGTTGAGGAAAATCCATCTAATCAAAAAAAAGATTTCTCTGAAAGCATTAACTCAAGCCTCTCAGAGCTCAAAAACGCACTCAAAAAATCTGACTCTGTCCTTTTATTTCCATCAGGACAACTTGCAGGACAGGGATTAGAATATCTCTGAGGGAAAAAGTCAGCCCTTCTCGCAGTAAATGCAGCTCCTGAAAATACAAAAATTCTTACAGTTCGCATCCAAGGACTATGGTGATCTATGCGATCCAAGGCTCGAACAGGAGAAAGTCCAAACCTCTTCCGAAACTTTGCTAAAGCAGTACGATATCTCCTTGCAAACCTCATATTCTTCCTCCCAAAGAGAAACATCACAATTGAGATCGTAGAACAGACTGCCTTTCTCAAGGAGCAAGCGACCACTTCCCTTGAAACGTTCAATCATAATTTAGAAAATTTTTATAACAAAAAAGGAGAAGAAGAAGTCAGTTTTCTCCGCCATTATTTTTACTATAACGATGTAAAAAATAGAGCATTACCTGATTTCATCCAAGACTCGATCAAAAGCCTAAAAACAACAAAAACCTATAATACACAAAATTTTAATCCTGAAATCATCGAAACGATCTTTTCAGAACTCAAAACACTAAAACAAATTCCTACAGAAACTACACTTTCTCTTGAACAAAACCTTATTCTTGATCTGTATTTAGATTCATTGGATATGGCAGAAATCAAAAACATCATCCTAGAAAAATATCCATCAGCTTCAAATACTCCAGTGCTCGAGCTCAAAACGGTGGCTGATTTGGTCGCAATGGCAATGGGACTTACCCAAAGTGAAGCCTCTGATTTCAAACCTTGTGATTGGAAAATCAACACAAAAAAACAGGGACGATTATTAGATGAAAAGCTGAATATCCTTGAACATTTCAAGCTGCAGCGAAAAACGGATAAACAAGCAACTCAAATCTATGACCAACTTTTTGGACTGCAAACAAGAAGTGATATAGTATTAAAATCGCTTCTCATCAGTGATTATCTGAAAACTATTCCATGAAAACATATCTGAATTATGCTCCCATCTCTCGGAAGCACAAGTATTCTCCTGCTTTCAACCTACCTTGCAGAAAAAATTCCAGTCATGATGAACCGAACTCATCCACAAGGCGCTTTTGATCATTGTGTGCAGTTTTCAAAAACACAAAAAATCCTGACTTCCAAAAAGTTTTTTGACAAGATTAATATTTCACGATTAAAGGACTATGACTTTATTTTCCTTGAAGATCTCCTCAAAAATATCTCCATGTTCCGTAAAATTAAAGCCCTCATCAAAAGTAAGTTTTTTCCTCTCCCAAAAAAGTTAGATCCAACAGCAGTTGTCCTCTATACTTCAGGAAGCGAAAACCTCCCAAAAGCAGTTGAACTTAGTCATAAAAACCTTATTACCAATCTTCAAGGAGCTTTAGATATCATGCATATCAAACATGATGAAAGACTCTTCTGCTACCTTCCTCCATTCCATAGTTTTGGTTTTACAGTCAATACCGTGCTTCCACTCGTTGCTGGACTCAGATCTATAAATACGCCAGACCCTAACGACTCTCTCACTGTTGCCAAGTTGATCGATCATACAAAACCAACACTCTTAGCAACAACGCCGACCTTTTTGAGAAACCTATTACATATTGCCTCACCAGATCAGCTAACTTCATTGAGATATGTGATCACTGGGGGGGAGAGGTGTAGTGAAGCTGTTTTTGAAAAGTTCAAAAAATCTGTTCCTCACTGAGTGATTCTTGAAGGATACTGAATCACTGAATGTAGTCCGATCATCGCTATCAATCCAATTGAAAAACAAAAAGCTCAATCTGTAGGGATCAGTATTTGAACTGGTAAAATCAAGATTGTAAATATTGATACAAACCAAGAGATGAATTCTAATCAAGAATGAATGATTCTCTTCTCTGCACCAAGTGTATTCAACGGCTATCTAGATAGTAGTATTGAAAGTCCTTTTCTAGAGATCGACTGAGAAAGATGGTATAAAACCTGAGATCTAGGGTATCTGGATAAAAATGGCTATCTTTATATCACAGGAAGAAAAAAGAGATTTCTAAAACTCTGATGAGAGATGATTTCTTTACCATTTATCGAAAGTTTATTACTTGAAAAGTATGGTAGTGATACATGAGCAAATCTCGCTGTTGAATGAAAGGAAACTGAAGACAATGTAGAAATTACCCTTTTCTGCGTTGATTTCACGCCATCGCTCAAAGAAGTCAATCTCTACCTCAAATCTAAATGAGTCAATAATCTTATCAAAATCGATCATATAAAACCAATTTGAGAGCTTCCTCTCCTCGGAAGCGGGAAAATAGACTACAAAATTCTGAAATCAATGTGTTAGACCTTTATTTTGTTTTATAACTATGCATTTTCTCGTTTGTTGTGCCACATCTTGAGAACTCAAAACTGTTAAAGCTCAAATCAAAGCACTAAACCTCAAATCAAACCTAAAAATCTCCTATCTCTGTACAGGAATAGGAAATTATGAAACCATCTATTCCCTGACAAAATTCTTGACCGAACACGCTGAATCAGATTTTTTCCTAATAAATATCGGAATCTGCTGACATACTTGCCTACAAACACCACCAAAAGCAATTCAAATCTGAAGAATAAAAAATCTGACTACTCAAAAGGAACTCCTACCGCCACTGCCTATACTATTTGAGCAAATCGCTAGTATCCGATCTTCTGAAACCGTTATGACCGAACAGATCATAGAAGAAAACTCTTTTGTAGATATGGAAAGCCGAGGAATCGAGCTCGTATGCGATAAATTCAGAATCCCTCGTCTATTTCTCAAAGTCCCTTTTGATAAAATCTGAATCGAAACGCAAAATTTTGATAAAGAAAAAGCCCTTGAGATGCTCGCAAATCATATTGATTACGAAAGGCTTATCAAAAGCCTTGCCTCTCAAGAGCATATATACTAATTCATTTTTTTCAGAAGATTATCAAAAATCTGATTATTTTATAGAAAAGTTCAACTTTCCTCCCTTTTCATCTACAATAACTTTAGACTGTGCTGGGATTTTTCACTCAATAATCTCAAGCGCTAACTCATCTAAAAGATGGGTCTGCAAAGCTCTTTTGAGCGGTCTTGCTCCAAACTGAGGATCTCGTCCTTTTTGTGCAAGGAAGTTTTTCGCCTTTTCAGTAAGCTCAACTTCAAGTTCCTTTCCCTCAAAGATCTGCTTGAGATAGCCATTGAGCTGCACATCAACAATATCACGAATCTCACGCTCTCAAAGAGTATTGAAAAGTACGATATCATCAAGCCTATTCAAAAATTCAGGACGGAAATGCTGCTGAAGCAATGGCATCATCTTAGATAAAAGATCAGAAAAATCTGATTTTTTATTTTTTTCTCCTTGCTCTAGTAAGAGTTCAGAACCAATATTTGAGGTCAAGATAATAATAGTGTTCTTAAAATCTACAGTCTTTCCAGTGCTATCTGTCAATCTTCCATCATCTAATACCTGTAAAAGCAAATGAAAGACCTCAGGATGCGCTTTTTCCACTTCATCAAAAAGTACTACAGCATACGGCTTTCTCCTAACAGCCTCTGTCAATTGTCCTCTCTCCTCATAACCAATATATCCCGGAGGAGATCCAATCAATCTCGATACAGAATGCTTTTCCATATACTCAGACATATCAATTCTGATCAAAGCATTCTCATCATCAAATAAGGTATTTGCAAGCGCTTTTGCAAGCTGGGTCTTTCCTACTCCAGTAGGTCAAAGGAAAAGGAAGGATCCAATTGGCCTATTCGGATCTTTGAGTCCAGCCCTTGCACGACGAATAGCATTCGCCACGAGATGAACAGCCTTTTCTTGTCCAACGACAGACTTTTTCAAAATTTCCTCAAGATCTGCTAGTTTTTGCATCTCAGTAGAAACAAGCTTAGCAACAGGGATTCCTGTCCACTTAGCAATAACTTGAGCAACATCCTCACTATCCACAATATCCTGAGAGGCATTTTGCTGAGCTTTGGTTTCTAGCTCCTCAAGCTGCTTTTGAGCCTGAGGCAATTCTCCATAGCGGATCTGAGCGACTCTATTGTAATCTGTTTGCTTTTCAGCAACTTCTGCCTGATGCTCAAGATTCTTGATAGTCTCCTTCAAAGTCTTGAGCTGCTGAGTTTGCGCTTTTTGCCTCTCCCATTCAGCTTTTTTGATCGTATATTTTTCCTTAAGCTCCGCAAGCTCTTTTTCTATCTGTGCAAGACGGTCTTGCTTTGGTATTTTTGCCATTTGTTTTCTGTGATAATAATATAAAAATATAGCACCAATATTTAACAAGTGCTATAATAGAGAAAAAAATCAGATTTTCAAGAGATTTTTTAGAAAAATTTTTCCTCTACTATGAAAAAAAACTCCCTCATAGAGAAGAGAGTTTTCTTATCTTCTTAATCATAGAGAAAGAAAATCCTGAAACTATTCAGCTTTCTTTTCTTTTGAGCAACATGCCTTTCCATCAGCATTCTTCTCGCAGCATTTTTTACAGAAAAGAGACTGAAGAGCGAATCTTCCTGATCCACTTACTGTAAGTGCAACTGCAAGTCCGCAGAGAACTGCATCTAGCTCAATCTTATCCCAATCCCATCCTTTCACATTCATTGCTCCAAGCATAATAATAGCAAGAATTGGCGCCACAAAAGAAACGAAAAGCCCAAGAATAAGCAGTGCTCCAAGCACTACTTCTCCAAGTCCGAGCACAAAAAGCCACTGAGCAGGATCCAAAAATGTTAGTCCAAGGTTATGAAAAGCACCACCTACAAATCCAGCCATCCCCTCATTTGCATTGATAAGCTTTGGCAATCCATGAATAATAAAGATAGCACCTACGATAATACGAATCAAAAGAATAGCACTACATTTTCTGTGTTTCATTGTATATAAGAATAAAAAGTAAAGACAAAGTTACTCTAGGAATTTTCTAATAATTATCAAGAGATTTTTCAAATCAAAAAAACTGATTTAAAAAAATTAAATCAGTCTTCATTTTGAGTTTTTACATTTCTAACCTTTGAACCACAGGTAGAAACAACTACGAAAGGCAGCATAATAGTGAGGCTCAAAGCTCCACCAGTCCAAAGGAGATCCAAGAACTCCCCACCTCCAAAATACCAAAACACAGAGGTTATGAGTAATGTTCCAGTAATCCATACACCACACCACAAAAGTAGCGTCATGATAACGACCAAACTCTTTTCAAATGCACGCTCAAAAGCGCACTTTTTAAATAATGTTTTACGCATAATTCATTTTATTTAATAAGGGGAAGAATACATATTTATAAAAAAAAGTCAAGATATAAAAAAAGCTGACTTAAGAAACTTAAATCAGCCTTCATTTTTTTCATCATTGAAACAAAATTTTTTGCTCCCAACTCACTTTCTCTCAAAACAGAGAACTCCTATAAAAAATCCCATCATAAGTAGAAAGATTAGCTTCGCATAGTTTTCCATGCCCAAAACAGAAACAAAAACCAGCAATATCACCAGCAGCAAAAAAAGAATTTTTGCAGCATAAATAAGAAACCTTTTCATAGAAAATCATTTTTATTAACCAAGGAGAATATAGCTATTCTCATAGCTAAATCAAGCTCAGATTCAACTCAGCCACCGAGCAATCACAAATAGAACTTATCTCTAATCAATCACCATACAGCTATACCCAAGTTCTTGGATTTTCTGGACTGAGATGGGATATTTAACCTCAGAGAAATTTTCAAGTAAAAAAATCCTCTTAAAATCAGATTCCCCATTTTTTTCTTCCTTAAAAATCTGATTATACCTCCAATATTTTCCCTGATATAGGATAAAAGTATGATTTTCCTCACAAATATGATATTTTTTGATTCCAGCTTGAGTGGTTAAGATCTGCCCCTTCAAATGCTGATCGGTCGTTCGCAACTTCAACTGCAAAGGTACAGAAAGCGTATTCTTAATTTTTAAATCCACATAATTATAAAAAACTGTAGCTCCAGAAGCAAAAGGAAGCACTCTTCATGAATCAGGAAACACATCAAAAGAATGTCTATGCCTCTCTAAAACTTCGACATCTAGATGAATAAACATCCAATACAAAAGATTTGAAAGCTGACATAAACCTCCTCAAACTCCAGGGATAACCTCACCTCCAGAAATCAGCATTCCATCTAAATATCACTCTTTATAACTAGGCTTTCAAATCCTCTCCCAAAAGGAAAACACCTCTCAGGGCTGAATAATCAATCAATCTAAATGTCCAATCGCAATTTGAATATTTTTAATTTTATTTTTTTGCAAAAGAGGATCGCTCTCTCCAAGTTTTCTCATCAGAAGCGACTGATGCCTCACTGCAACAAAAGGCAAATATGATCAATACTTTCTAGCTAGTTTCAATTTTAAATATTGAAAAGAAGCCAAGAATCTCTTAGCAAAGACAAACAAAGGTCTTAAAAAAGGAAATCTCATACTCCAAGAGAGTTTTTGCTTAGAATGAAAATCCAAAAGTTCTCTAATCCTTGTCTCAAGCATTTCTCAAACTCATAAAAAATAATCTAAAAAAGTCCTCACTGTTGAATAACTTTCTTTGGCTGCTGAGATTCACTAAACTCAAGTCCAAATTTAGCAACAATTTCTTCCCAACTACCAAATATTTCAAGTCAGATTTTTTTTGCTTTTTCTGCCTTTGAGCCAGGCTTCTCTCCAATGAGCATAAAATTAGTCGTCTGAAGTGGATTTTCATCATACTGATAACCTTTATCTTGCAAGTGTTTAATGAGCACTCCTCTACTCATTGGGAAGCTCCCTGTCAATGAAAAATGGCTTCATCAAATAGATCCCATCACTTTCTCTTCTGAAATCGGCTTAATACCAACACTCTCAAAAATAGACAAAACTTTTAAATTTTCAGGATTAGAAAAATAAAGCTGAAGCCCTTCAATGATCTTTCCTCAAACACCATAGAGTTCAGAAAGTCCCTCTTTATCTCACAAAATATTTGGAATATCGCTCAAGCGCTGCACCTTTTTGCTCAGCAAATACTCTGCTAAATCTTGAGCAATTTTCTTTCCAACATTAGGGATTCCGAGTGCATTTAGAAGTCTCCACAACGGTTTTCTCTTTGAGAGTTCAAGTTGCCCAGCAAGTTCAGCAATTTTCTTTTCTCAAAAGTTTGGAAACTTACGAAGCAAAATCTGATTTTCGATCTTTTCTAAAGCATAAATATCAGAGACTGAGTGCAAAATCCCCTGCTGCACCAGAACCTCAACCATAGAATCTCAGATTCCTCAGATATCCATTGCATCCCTAGAAACAAAATGAACAATTTTTTCCTTGATCTGTGCTGGACAAGCTGGATTTGTACAATAGTAGTGGATATCAATATTACTAATAGGTCAATTACAAGCTGGGCAAAAAAGTGGAGGACGGATAAAATCCTCAGTTCCATCCCTCCTTTCTTTAATCACTCACACAATATAAGGGATGACCTCTCAACTCCTCTGCACCCAGACAAAATCTCACTTTTTGATTTGCTTATTTTGAATAAAATCAAAATTATGCAGACTTACCCTAGAAATCTGAACTCCAGAGAGCTGAACTGGCTGAATATTAGCAACTGGCGTGATAATCCCAGTTCTCCCCACCTGAAAATCTACGCTCTGAATCTGACTAGCTACCTGCTGAGCTGGGAATTTATAGGCAATAGCTCGCCTCGGATGATGCTCTGTAGCACCTAATACCTCACGAATACCAAGCTGCGAAGCTACCTTTCAAGCATCAGAAAAATCTGATCAAAAAAGACTCATCTCAGATGTTTTTTCTCTATAAACCAGCTCCTCATCTGTCATCTTTATCACGAGTCCATCAAAATCATAGTCCTGCTGATCCAAATATTGCTTAAGCTGAAAATCTTGCGTTAAAGCTCAGATTTCATCAATATTTTGTGGATCATTCGCTCTAAAAGGCAACTCAAATACTGGCAATCAAAGCTCTTTCAAAATCAAATGCTGATCTCACTCCAAAATATCATACACGAAACAAACAAGGTTTCTCCTAGCAACTTCAGCACTATCCAAAAGTTTAATACTTCCAGCCGCTGCATTTCTCGTATTTGCAAATAAAGATAATCCTGATTTCTCCCTCTGTTGATTGAGCTCAGAAAGCTGTTTTTTCCCCATCATAATTTCCCCTCTCACTCTCAAGACTCCAGAATAAGGGATTTGCTTGGGCAGATTTCTAATAGTCTTCACATTTTGCGTGATATCTTCTCATATTTTCCCATCTCATCTTGTAATTGCCTGCACAAATTCACCATTTTGGTAAACAATCTCCACAGAAAGTCAGTCAAACTTGGGTTCTAGAAGGTATTTTCGATTCTTACATCCAGCTTTTTCAGCTATTTTTATGCCTCTCTGCGCCCATGCCTTAATATCCGCAAGAGAATAGCTATTTTCAAGAGAAAGCAAAGGAAAACGATGTTCTGCTTTCTTAAATCCCTCAGAAAGTTGACCTATCAAGGCTTGTGTAGGAGAATTTGAAGAAATCAGCTGAGGAAAATATTCCTCAATCTGCTTCAGATACGAAAAAAGCTGATCGTATTCAACATCAGAGATAATTGGCTTCGCATCAATATAATACAAATGATTATGATCACTAATCACATCAATAAACTCCTGATATTTTGCTCTCGCCTGTTCCAAATTCAGCTCCTGAGCATACGGATACTCAGTCATAAACTTCTGTAAATTCAAGGTATCCTGAGATAACTGGCTACTTCCCATCTCTCAAAAAAAGATAAAAATCAGATTTTTCTGCCTGTTATTATTGTTTCTTGCTCTAAAAATGCAAGAGATATCTCAAAGAAAATTCCACTTGCTTTTCAAACCAAGATTTCTACATATAAAAGTAAACCTCTTTTACTTCTATCAAAAAAACATGCAACAAACACTCATTATTCTAAAACCAGATGCCGTACAAAAAAACGTTATTGGAGCTGTAATTTCTCGTTTTGAACAGGCGGGATTCAAAGTTAAAAACCTCTATGCCCTCAAAGCATCTAAAGAGATACTAGAAAGCCACTACGAAACGATTGGGAAGCTTCTCACTAGGACAAATGCTGAAATTTTTAATGAAGTTGTAGACTATATGGCTTCTGATACGATTATTCCATTGCTTTTGGAAGGAGAGAATGTGATAGAAGCCGTAAGAGCTATGGCTGGGAAAACTCGCCCTCGAGAAGCTGCTCCTGGAACTATCAGAGGCGATTTCTGAGCAAAAAACCCTAATGGACCAATCCACAATGTAATCCATGCCTCTGCAAACGAGGAAGAAGCTGAACTTGAAATCAAACTTTGGTTTCCAAATAGCTAAAAGAAAACTCTTTTTCGAACTTAAAATTCAAAAAAACCTGACTTTTGATCAGGTTTTTCTTTTTTTCATACATTATGAAGATATTATTTTTTTGCCAATGAAGCGAGTCCCTTCATTGCCTCTAGCACCTCAACTGGGATCATCCAAATAGTAGTATTTGACTGGTCAGAACTAATATCATTGATTGATTGTAAAGTTCTCAAATGAAGCGCACCTGGAGCCTCAGAAAGCATAGTTGCAGCCTTAGTAAGATTCTCAGCACTCGCAAGTTCCCCCTCTGAAGTAATAATTTTTGCTCTCTTTTCTCTCTCTGCCTCGGCCTGCTTACCAATTGTTCTCTTAAGATCATCTGGAATATTAATATCCTTTAACTCTACAGAAAGCACATCAACTCCCCAACTATCAGATTTTTCATCAACAATCGCCTTAATTTTCATAGCAGCCTGCTCTCTTTTCGCTAAAAGCTCATCAAGCTCAAACTGTCCAACAATATTTCTCATAGTCGTCAAAGCGAACTGTGTCATCGCATAATCAAGATTTCTCACATTCAAAACTGCTCTTTCTACCTGATCTTCTTTAATCCTATAGTAGATAACAGCATTAATTGTACATGAGATATTATCCTTGGTCATTGCTTCCTGAGATGGCACATCAACTGCCTTTTCTCTAATATCCACTCCAATAGTCTGCTCCATCACAGGGATAATCAAATTAAGACCCGGAGTTAAAACTCTCGTATACTTTCCGAAAGTAAGGACAACTTTTCTCTCGTACTGATTTACGATTCTTACCATCATAAGCAAAAGAACAACAATTACTGCTAATACAATCCATCGCATCTTTATATTTGGTAATAGAATAAAAAACTAATACAATCAATCTAAAGCAGAAAAAATCTGACTTCTCTCCCATTTATGCACTCAGAGAAGTCCTAATGCTAATTGCATCATTTACCATTTCATGCTTCACATTGTAAAATAAGCTCTCTGGCTCTGGATACTCCACCTGCTCCTCAAAAAGACGCACTCCTGCTTCACTACTTATATCTGATTCTGAAGCCTCCTCTGCTGGCAAACGAGAGAGAAAATCCAAAATCTCATCCATATTTCCTAGGAAAGTCCTCTCCTCATCTGGAGTAAGATGCAACTTTGAAAGCTTAGCTAGGTGCTGGAGCTGTGTAGAATCAAGTTTCATACCATATTCTCATAAAACTAAAGAACTATACCTCAAAGATACTATTTTCTCCATAAAATACAAGCAGAAAAAATCAGATTTTTTCTACTTCTGAGACCATAAGTTAACTTTTAATATTAACAAAAACCTACAACTGAGAAATTACCCACTTTACGACCTCAGCTAAATCAGCCTTGTCTAAATCTCACTGATACTGACTCAAAATTGCCTTCACATTCTGCCCATCATAGCCAAGATTTTTCAGAGATTTTACAACCGCTTTAAAAAGTTTTTGATTTACATCAATACTCGAAGCCTGAGAGAGCTGGAAGTTCCCCTTGAGTTCAAGGATAATTTTTTTCGCCAACTTTGGACCAATTCATGGAATCAATTGGAAAAGCTTGGTATCGAGGTTTTCTATTGCCTCAGCAAGCTCTCAAATAGGGATTTGCGCTATCTGGAAAGCCGTCTTTGGACCCACTCCAGAAACCTTAAGCATTTGCTCAAAATTTTGTTTTTGCTCTAAAGTATCAAAAGCAAAGTAAAAAACTGACTTTTTCCCCTCATCCAAATACGGATACAAGAAAAACTCGCCCTCTGACTTGCCTCCTGCATATGCAACTTGGACTCCAAACATTTCAGTCAAAATAAAACAGTCAGATTGATTTCTCCTAACCTTTCCTTTGATATAATGAAACATTTAACTTACAAAAAACAAAATAAATCTGATTTTTCTTCCATTTTCACCCATAAAACTACTCTTAATAAGAGTAGAACTACAATCCTAAAATACCTTTTTTTCAGTGAATTACAAGCAAAAAATCTGATCGCCAAAAATTGACATTTCACAAAAACCAGATATAATATAGTAAATTTATTTCTTGAATCGTAAAAACATGAATAGATTACACTCAAGAGCAGAAATCAATCCTGAACATCCCCGCATAAATAAGCGTAGTGAGCTTCAGCAACAATACAGAGATGAACTCGCTAAAGCACTTACGGCAACTCGTAAAGAGAAGAATGCTTGGGAAAATGGAAGTGCATATCGTATGCTAAAAGGAGCAAAGCAAACCAATGAATATCATTTTGCAGAGGAAGGAGTAAAGATGACTCCTGCCATCACAGAGCTATTGAATACCCTAAATGATATGCCAGATTCTGAATTTTTGAAAAAACTAGAAGCAATACCTGATCTAAATGAAAATCTAGCTAAAGCACTCATCATAAGTGGGAAATGATGGGCTGTAGCTCAAAAGCTGGATAAATTTCAAGGACTTGATCATGGGAAAATCGCTGATTTTTGTATCAAATATGGTCAAGGTAGACTTGTTGCAGAAAATCTAGAGAAATTTCAGGGGCTCGATCACCAAAAAATCGCAGAAACACTCATTGAAAATAAGCTCTGAGGTGCCGTAGCCGAGAATTTAGAGAAATTTCAAGGATTAAATCACCGAGAAGTCGCAAAAAAACTCCTTGAAAATAAAAAGTGAGAATATCTAGCTCAAAATCTGGAGAAATTCGAAGGAATCGACTATAATCAGCTCGCTGATATCTTGGTAGAGAAAGGGAATCTCCATGCCTTAACTGAAAACTTAGAAAAGTTTAAGGGACTTGATCATCAAAAGTTTGCAGAGAAATTATTTGAACATAGAAAGTGAAGATATATCGCACAGAATCTAGAAAAATTCGAGGGACTTGATCATCAAGAACTCGCTGATAGATTGATTCAAGCTGGAGATGCTGAATATGTAGCCGAAAACATGGAGAAATTCAAAGGCGTAAATCATAATCAGATTGCAGAAAAACTTAGTAAAGCTTGAAAGATTAGATATGTCGCTCAATACTTAGAAAAATTCAAGGGACTTGAGAAATCAGTCAAAGAAGAACTTCTCTATGAATGATTTAAAAAGGAAGTCAATGCAAATCCGCAATCCTTTGAAGAAAAAAACAAAACCGCTTAAAGCGGTTTTTTTATATTCAAAAAGAGTCCCTACTATTCAAAAGAATCTAAAATCTGATTTTTCCTTTTTTTACACTTTTTATATTGAAATCACACTCAAAAATCCTATATATAAGGCATAATTTTATTTATTATCGAGTTATTACCATGCACATGATTCATGATATTGCTACCTATGCAGACCAAGAAAACGGAGTTCTCAATGTTGTTATTGATATTCCTGCTGGGTCAAACAATAAATACGAATATGATCACGATTTAGGATGTTTTACACTTGATCGTGTAGTTCATCATAGTATGTTCTATCCATTCAACTATGGATTCTTGCCACAGACTCTTTCTAAAGATGGAGATCCTTGTGATGTGTGCCTCTACACTACAAATCCTCTTTTCACTGGTTGCGTAGTAAAGGCAAGACCTATCGGTATCCTTTATACCTCAGATGATGCTGGAGATGATCCAAAAATCATTGCAGTGCCAATCAGCAAAGTAGATCCTAGACGAGATGAGGTAAAAACTATCGAAGATCTCGGAGCACACAAAAAGGAAGAATTAGAAATTTTCTTTAAAGAAATCAAGAGACTTGAGCACAAAAAATACGACAAAATTCAGATCAAAGGCTTTGGAGATCTCAATGATGTTACTGAAGAGCTCACAACCTCTATCAAAAGATATCAAGAAGAAGATAAGCACTAGTTTATATACTCAATCTTATAGAAAGAAGACAAAAATCAGAATTTTGTTTTCTTTTTTTATACCTTGACTACCAGATAATGTCAGCGAATAAATCCTCCGTTTCGACTAAAAGAATACTCTCTTTTATCTGAGAAAACTACAAATCCTATCCGATCCGATGAATTTTTGCGATAATTTTCAGAACACTCACGATCGCTCTAACCACATTACCAGCCTTATATTACAAAGATATCATCAATATCCTCTCAAAAACACAAGTCGCAACGAGCGAAATTGCTCAACATGGGCTCAGCATATTATTCATCATCCTTTGGATAAAATTAGTCCAATTCATATTTTATAGAGTATATGACTATATTATCATTACTTTTGAGATGAATATCCAAGAGAAGCTCTACAATCAAATTTTCAGCTATCTACATCAGCATTCTTTCCAATTCTTTGCAAATAACTTTTCTGGCTCACTTATTAGTAAGGTAAGAAAGTGCGTGAGCGGTTTAGAAAGATTTACAGATATGCTTTCTTGGAATGTCCTACCATTTATCTTAAACCTAATCTTAGTCGTTGGAATCATCGCAGTACAAAATATTCGAATCGCAATCAGTATCTTCATTTGAGTTACGGTATTTTCAATCATCCAATATCAGCTTCATAACTGGATTCATCCCTACCAAGAAAAAGCCAACCAACTTGATTCTGAACTTGGAGGACTCTTATCAGATACTATAACCAATAATTTAACTATCAAGCTATTCGCTTCGCTCCCTAGAGAGCAAAAAGCCTTTTCTTCCCTCAATCACGCCACTGTTCAGGCTAGGAAACTACAGTATTATAAGTCAATGCGAATCTGGGGATTCTCAGCGTTTTTCGGACTAGTACTAGAAAGCGCAATCATGTATGCCGCGATCCGCCTTTGGTGAATGTGAATCTTTGAAATCGGAGTAATCGTACTCATTCAAACTTACGTTCTCAAGATCATTGAAGAGCTCCGAGGTATCGGAATGACATTTAGAAGCTTCTTTAGAAATATTAGTGAAATCTGAGAAATGGTTGAGATTCTAGATACTCCGCATGAAGTCATCGACAACTCAGACCAAAAACTTAAAGTAAAAGAGGGAGAAATCAGATTTGAAAAGGTCGATTTTAGCTATGGAGAAAATCAGATTTTTAATGCTCTTGATCTCACAATCAAGCCAGGAGAAAGAGTAGCTCTCGTCGGAGAATCTGGTAGCTGAAAAACAACAATTACCAAGTTGCTTTTTAGATTTTACGATCTTCAAGGAGGAGAAATCCTGATTGATAATCAAAATATTGCGAATGTTACGCAAAATTCTCTCAGAGAAAATATTTCCATGATCCCGCAAGAACCAGTCCTCTTCCACAGAAGCATTAGAGAAAATATTGCCTACGGTAAACCGAATGCAACTGAGCAAGAAATTATCGCTGCATCAAAGATGGCAAGATGCCATGAATTCATCTGAGTCCTCAAAGATGGGTATGATACCCTCGTTTGAGAAAGAGGAATAAAGCTCTCATGAGGAGAAAGACAAAGAGTCGCAATCGCAAGAGCAATCCTAGAAAATAGACAAATCATCGTAATGGATGAGGCAACCTCAGCCCTCGATAGTGAGTCAGAATTCCTGATCCAAGAGGCTATCAATGAACTCATGCAAAATAAAACTGTACTGATCATTGCTCACAGACTCTCAACAATTATGAAGATGGATAAAATCATTGTCATGCACCAGTGAAAAATCATCGAAAAAGGGTCTCATCAAGAACTCCTACTCAATAAGGATGGAACCTACAAAAAACTTCGAGATATCCAGTCTGGAGGATTTATTTGAAAATGCTAAAATGACGGCCCCCACTACTGATCTTGATAAATATGAGAATGCGCTATATCATGAAATCTTTATCAAAGAAGAATATGCTATAGCAAAATCAACTATCCAAAAGGCGAAAAAAATTTTAGATATCTGAGGGCATATCTGACTTTTCTCTGAACGATGTTTGCATCTCAATCCCAAAGTTCATATTCACTACTTCGAGCCATTTGAATACTTAGTAAAAAAAGCAAAAGCCAGACTTCAATCTTTTTCGTCTCAGATTACTTTCAATCCATTTTGAATCGCAAAGACTGCTTGAATGTATGAATTTCTCTTAAACGAGAGAAAAACAATGCAGTCAAGTCAGCATTCATCATTTCTCAACCCCAAAGGGAAACTTGAAAAAGTAGAGTGTAAAAACCTCAACTACTACCTCAAAGATCAAAAAATCTGAACAATTGATCTGCTTAAGTTGGATATCGAGGGAATGGAATTTGAGGTCCTCTTTGATATTCAAGAAGAAAACCGAAAAAAAATTCAAGCCATACTCTGTGAAATTCACCTCCTCTCATCAACCGATGAAGAAAACTTTCCAGTACTTATCTCACTTTTAAAATCACACTTTACTCATGTAGAGCGAAATCCAAGCCCTTATAGTGAAAAAATTTGACTTTGCTTTTGCTATAAGAAAGAGTAGACTCTTTATCTTTATTCTTATTTGATAATAAGTATGCAGAAAAATCTCAAACTCTACAATATCTTCTTTCCTTTCTGGAGTTTATTTCTCTTTCCCCCATTTTTTCTCCTTAGTCTACCTGTAAACTTCTTGATTGATTCAGTAGTCTTCCTCTTGGTAGCAAAGACTCTAAAGCTCGAAAATCTAAAAAATATCTACAAAAAAAGCATTTGGAAAATACGAGGATTTGGATTCCTAGCGGATATCATAGGTGCAATATTTCTCTTCCTCTCAAACTACATAAAAGATCGATTAGAACTGTCTGACGCATTTTTAGTAGGAGTAAACTATAATCCTCGAGGACATCGAGCCTCACTGCTATGGACGATCGTCGCACTTCTAATCTCAGGTTTCTTAATCTTTTACTTTAATTACCGCTGGAGTTTTTCTGCGACCAATCTTTCAGATCAAGACAAGAGAAAACTCGCCCTTAGATTAGCAATATTCACTGCTCCCTATATTTTTCTTGTTTCACTAAGCCGATTTTGAAGATAATACTAAAAATCTTATTTCATATATGTCAATATCAGAAAAGCAATTCTCATCACAAAAAATCTAAGAAACACCAGTTCTTAAAGCACTTTTTAAATCCACAAAAAAATCTGAAAAAATCTGAAAAAATCTCTTTTTTACTCTTGAAAATCAGGAGATATCTACTATTATAATAATCGTACAAAGTACTTTTTATATCTTATTTTGTTACAACAATGACAAAGACAGCTCTTATTGCTAGCTTGGCTACTGAACTTGGAGTTTCTAAGAAATTAGCTGCTGAACTAGTTAACGCATTCATCGAAACAGTTATTACTGGAGTTAAGAAGACAGGTGAAGTTAGAGTTCAAGGTTTCGGAACTTTCAAGGCTTCAAAGAGAAAGGCTAGAGAAGGAGTTAATCCTCAAGATCCTTCAAAGAAGATTAAGATCCCTGCAATGAAGGTTGTTACTTTCAAGGCTGGTTCTGACTTCAAGGCTGCTGTTAAATAATTATCTTATAAAATAAGATCAAAAGTCTGACTTCCGAGTCAGATTTTTTTGTTATCTATTTTTTTACTAATACCCCTATAGAGAAACCCAACTTGACATTTATCCATAAAAGAATATAGTACTAATATAAATCAAATAAAACAATAAACAAAACTATCATGGAAACAAAAATTAAACTTAGCTCTAACTATGAAAGCTTCTGGATTAGAGCAATTCGAATGTGTATGTGGACTGCCACACTAATTGTGCTTTTTTTTATATTTTTAGAATCCTGGAAATTTGATGCAGTATTAGGTGAAATACTTCCTGTCATAATGCTACTTTCAACGCTTCCAATCCTTATGGGAGCTGCGAATGAATTTCACGATAAAATATCCCACCTCCTTGGTATAACATGCTTTACAACAATAAGTCCGTTGGTTGTATGCTATATTACAAGTCCATCAATAGACCTTGAAGAAATCGCAATACTAACTTTCTGGGGACTTTTACTCCTTGGCTATCTCACTTTAGACCAAACACTCCTAAGGAGAGGTACTATTAAACTCATTGCAGAAACTCAAGCCTGCCTAAAAAGAAGGTGGTTATATTATCGGATTATCGAGCATGAGATCGTGAAAGAGTATAAGTATGACACGGAAAAACTGGGAGAAGTAGAACGCCAAATGCTGAAAGAAATTCCTGATGAATTTAGTAGAGACTCATTATTACATCCACACTATAATGAAATAGCAATGTGGAAAAACGATCTCGACCAACTAAAAGATGAAATTTCAGGGATTAATGAACAAATTAGACAATTAGAAAAAGCAAAAGAAAAAATCGGCTGTTTTTATTAAACAGCCTTTTTCTATTCAAAATAGATTAAAGGTTGCAATTTAAGAGAACTTGAATATGCTGTAAGATGTTTTTTAGCTTTCATTACACGAAAGTCACTATGCCAAAATCTACTACAAAAACAGTAAAATCAACAAAAACTTCACCAAAAATACAAAAAGAAAAATCAGATTTTTCTCACTTTTTTGATCAAGGATCTCTCGTTTTTGAATGAATCAGAGTAAATAACCTCAAAAATATCGATCTCACACTCCCAAAAAATAAACTCATTACCATTACTTGAGTGAGCTGATCAGGGAAATCCTCTCTAGCATTTCAAACTATATATAAAGAGGGACAATATAGATATATTGAATCACTTTCCAGCTATCTTAGACAATTTTTTAATCTCTGAGATAGACCTGAGATTGACTACTGTAGCGGACTCTCCCCTGCTATTGCAATTGAACAGAATAAAAGAGTCTGAAACTCAAGATCTACAGTAGGAACTCTCACTGAAATTGATGATTATATCAGACTCCTTTTCGCAAAATTAGGAGATACCTATTGCTGGAACTGTGGGAGCAAAATCAAACCCCAAACGGTTGATCAAATTTTACACACAATGAAAGAACTCTACAGTAACCAAAGGATCTATCTTCTAAAGGAGAGCTGAAGTTTCTCTACAAAAGCCGATCTGCTCAAATTTGTAAAAACAAACAAGCAAAAAGTTGAAAAAGGAGGCGGTTTTACAAGATATCTCCTTGTTTCTCAAAATCCAGAAAAAGCTGATCCTATCGAATATTTCTACCTCGAAGATCCTCAAATTCCAACTGACTATTTTCCAATCAATAGCTATGGAATCTTTGACCGTGTAACCTTAGAAGAGCAAAAAGTCTGAAGACTCAAAGAGGATATCATCAAAATCCTCTCAGAGACTAAGAAATTTGGAGTCTATCTAGCAGAAAAAAATACAACAAACGAGCCTACTTCTCAAAAGCAAGTAGAAGCTAATTTTTGAGCAGGAATTGAAATCACACAAGCCAAAAAAAGCAAAAAAGCTGATTCAAAGGCTGATGGCCAAGAAATCACCCAATGAGCTCACATTCAGCGATTCACTGATAAAATGTATTGTCCAAACTGTAATATTACCTATCCAGAATTTACAACACAGCACTTCTCTCCTAATAGACAAGAGGGAGCATGTAGCCACTGTCTTGGAATCTGAGAAATTCTCCAAGTCGACTATAATAAAGTAATAGATCCTGCAAGTCCACTAATAGATGCCATTCTTCCATGGAGAGATAGCAATCTATGACAGTGAGTCCTCAAAAAACTCTGCGAAAAATATAGTATGGATCCGGAAAAAAAACGAGCAGAACAGCCAGAGCGATTTCTCAATGTTATCATCGAAGGAGATCAAGAACTTTTGAGAATCAACACCTGAGGAAAATACACAAGTATCAAATACAATGGAATCGAAGAAATCATCAAAGACCAATACGTAAAAGGACTTTTGACGGTTGACTTTCAGGCAATGCTCAATATGAAGACCTGTCCTCACTGTTTCGGTTCAAGATTAAAAAAAGAGAGTCTCCATTGCTTCTTAACAATTAAAAAGCAAGATATTGAAAAAAAATCTGACTTTTTAAACCTTTTACCTACACTTTTCACTCAACAAGAAGGCTTACCCTTTGCTCAACCCGAAGATCAAGATCTGATCAAATTTAATATCCGAGATCTGCAAAAAATTGAGCTTAACGAACTTGTAAATCTTCTAGAACTCTACAAATCCACAAGTGAAAAACCGATAAACCTCCTTGAAAGGATCCTCAATCCACTCCTAGATAGAGCAAAGACAATCCAAGAACTTGGACTCGGATACCTCATGCTAACTAGAGGTGTTGATACCCTTTCTGGAGGAGAAATTCAGAGATTAAGACTCGCAAAGCAGCTCTGAAACAAGCTCACAGGGATCATCTATGTTTTAGATGAGCCAACTATTGGGCTTGATACCTGAGAAATCAAAAAAGCAATCGTCTCCATCAACAAACTCAAAGAAATGGGGAATACTATCATCGTTGTAGAACATAACGAGGAATTTATTAGAGCATCAGACCGAATAGTAGAAATCTGACCTTGAGCATGAGATTTCGGTTGAGAACTCATCTTTAACGGTAGTTACGAAGAATTTACCAAGACAAGAACCCTAACCTCAGATTTCATTACCTGAAAAAGGAAGGTTAGCATAGACTTTTCTCATACTCCAAGCAAGAAACGAGTAGATATCAGAAAGGCGAGCAAATTTAATCTCAAAAATATCGATGTAAAATTCAATCTCTGAAGTTTTACAGTGATTACTTGACCTTCTGGGGCCGGGAAAACAACATTAATGTATACCACACTCTTCAGATTTCTTAATGATAGACAAAAATTTGTTCAGAGTTATATCAGACTTCAGCTTTTGAAAAAAGGACTCACTTGGGAGGAAATCCTCGCCGCACCTGTAATGAGAGCTGAGGAATATGCCCACTTTGAAAACCTTGCACTCCAAGAGTTCTATCAAGATATCTGAGTAGAAAGAGTAACTGGACAAGAAGAAATTAAAAATACCATCTACGTAGACCAATCTAGCATTGGGAAAACTCCAAGAAGCTGTCCTGCTACCTTTGTAAATGTCTTTGATAAAATTAGGCTCCTCTACGCTGGAACTAGCGATGCCAAATACCTTGGTTTTAACAATTCTCATTTCAGTTTTAATTCAGACAAAGGTGCCTGCCCTGCTTGTAATGGATACGGATACAAAAAAATTGAACTTCAATTCCTTCCTGATACCTATGTTCCATGTGAACTTTGTCAGGGGAAAAGATATAAACCTGAAATCCTATGAATCACTTGGAGAGGAAAAACGATTAGCCAAGTCCTTGATATGTATATTGATGAAGCATTAGACTTTTTCTCAGAAATGGATCATATCAAACAAGAACTCGAGCTGATGGTAGAAATCGGACTCGGTTATCTCAAAATGGGACAACCGGCACATACCCTTTCTGGAGGAGAATCTCAGAGACTCAAACTCGTAAAACACCTCCTAAAAGAATATAGATGAAATACCGTATACTTCCTTGATGAGCCAACAGTATGACTCCACCCAGCAGATATTGAAAAGCTGTTGAAGGTTATCAAGAGATTCCTTGAAAAGGGAGATACCATCTTGATGATTGAGCACGATGAAGATATTCTTCAGTTCGCTGATCATATTATCAGATTAGATAATGGACAACTCGTAAAATCTAAATAAATTCAACATAAAAAAGAAAAACCTGATATCACTTCAGGTTTTTTTATTTCTTTATCTTAAAGATACTATTTTACTTCTTAATTACCGCTTCAATCGCAGCAAACATTCCTTCTCCATCCTCGTTGATAATGATATATACCTCATCACCTGGCTTTCCATGATGGAAATTTACAGCAGCTTGATTGAGGAAATAAATCTGACCTTCCTCTGAGTGAGCAGTAAATTTTTGGTCATCAGTCTTTGAAAGGATCGCCTTCAAATGCTTTCTTCCTGCTGGTTTAATCAATTTATAAATCATCTTTCCCTCAGGAGTAATTTTAAGCTTAAGGGTATCCCCAGGGATCAACTTAGTTTTGCTTGAATAATTAAGCGGAACAAGATACTTCTTTTGATCTACTCAAACCATGTAATATCCATCAAAAATTCCCTCAATTACTTCCATTTCTTCATCAGTATAAGCCTCTCTAAGCTCATTAGCTTCTGCTTCACCAAGACCAAGACTTGATGGATCCAAAGAATTTGGATCATTAGGATCAAAGTTTGCAAGCTGACTTACAGCAACCTTCACTCTCTTGAGTTCTAGTGATACCTTAGTCAAAGCATTCTGAGTAAATTGGAGGAGTTGTTGATAATCTTTCAATAAATCCTCTGTCGTTTTTGTTTTTGTCATTGCAGTTTGTTGTTAGATGATAAATATTGCGATATCATTATATCGATTTTTGTCAAGATTGCAATTTTTTATGAGAGTTTTTTAGAGATAAAAATTTCCTTAGTTGTGAAGCTAGAAAAAGGAAAAGAAACCTGAGTCTCATTTCAGATTTCTCTCCTTTTTTTTGAACAAATATATTTACTTTTCCTGCTCAACTTCCTGATCTTTAACTACAACCTGCACTTCTCAAATCACATTCCTCTTAACCCAAAGCACCTTAAATTCAAGAGTACTATGCGTTTTATTTTCTAAATCATCATGCAGATGAATATCCAAGCTGATTTTCTCTCAACTACTTGGGAATCTCTCAAAAGAACTCGTAATAAAGTAACTCAACGTTTCTGCCTCATACTCATCATCAAGTCCAATCTCATCTGGGTGAAGTCCAAGCACATTCAACAGCTCATCCATTCTTACATACGACTGACAAATCAGAGTTCAATCCTCATTTCTCTTGATCGGAGTAAGTTCTTCATCAGACTCATCTTGAATCTCTCAAAATACTTCCTCAATAATATCTTCCAAGCTCACAATTCCATCAACCCCTCCATACTCATCTAATACAACAGCAATATGCTTATGTGTCTTTTGAAATTTTTGAAGAAGCGAATCAATAGGCTGACTACGTGGCACCTTAATAATTGGATTAAGCGTCAATTGTGAAAGTAATGTTGATCAAGAATGTTCCTTTTTAAGCCTCAAAAGCTCCTTAAGCGTAACAATCCTATCTATCGTATCAATACTCTCATGATACACAGGAATACGAGAATAATGATATCCACTGAGTTTTTCTATTGCATCATCCAAACTACACTGATCATCTATAGACTTGATCTTGATTCTTGGAGTCATAATCTCCTCTGCTGTCAATTCATCCAAAGTCAAAAGCTTCTTAATCTTTTGATCCTCTCAGTCAGTAAAAACACCAGCTTTTTTAGAAAGCTCAATAAAAGCCTCCAAATCTGACTCACTAATCAGATTTTTCCTCTCCTTCTTTGTTAATCCCTTCATCATTCGCTCCAAAACAAATATCAATGGAAAGAGAATCTTTATCAATACCGTATAAATAGGAGCAATACTGAGCGATATTCTCTCTGCATGACGCGTTGCAAGGGTTTTCGGGAAAATTTCTCAGAACAAAAGCACCAAAATCGTCACAACAGCAGTTGCGATAGAGATAACTAATGTCTGATCAAACTGCACTTTAGTTGCAATATCCATAGCAATCACAGTCGCCAAAGAAGCAGCAAAAATATTTACGATATTATTTCAGATCAAGATTGCTATTAGAACCCTTTCTGGCTTAAGTTTAAGCTTATAGAGTGACTTTGCTCAGCTTTTTTTCTCTTTCAAGAAGACTGAGGACTTGTGCATTGGCACTGAAGTAAAAGCCGTCTCACTCGCAGAGAAAAACATTGACAAAAAAATTAAAATCACAAAGAGCAAAAGCGATAAGGGGTCCATCTTTAGGCAAACAACATAAAAAGGATAAAAAAACTGAATATACTTCACAAAAACTCTAAACTTACGGTTCAAATATAGCTATCCGAACTCAAATTGCAAGTCCGTCTTGAAAAACCGTTTTCTAACCTCTCCTACTGCATATCAAAACTGTATCCCTTATGATCAGAACCTGGGAATTGTACAGTTTGAATACCATCTACTGCAACCTTTGGACTGATAAATACATGATCAATATGACTTTCTATAGGCAAAGCAAAAGATAAAATACGCTTAAGACGAGCAGAAAGTGTTGGTAATTCTTTCTCCATTTTCAAAAGTCTAGAAGCACTTCGTGTCATCATAAATGGGAAACGAGCTGTAGTATTTCTAAGAATTCCATCAATCTTTTGAGCAAACTGCTGATAATATATTGACCATGGACTCACATTAAAATCTCAAATAACAAGTACCTTTTCTCTTGTTTGTGAATGATAAGTCTTTGAAAGATCCTCTGCTAAAGAGTTCAGCTGAACATTCCTTCTCTGGAAATGAGCTAAGCTTGTCGGAGAAGTCGTATGTATCAAATACACCTGATATATATTATCTCACCTCGTCATTTGAACGTGCAAATATCCTCGCTCACCTTTCTCAAAGGTCTTTGAGACATTTTTCAGTGGATATTTACTAAATATAGCACTTCAAATCTGACCTTTTACACTCATATTCATAATTTTATAAGGATAGTCTTTTTCAAGCATTTTTCAAAGGTTATCCTGATGGTGCTGACTATATTCCACAAAAAGAATTAAATCTGATTTCTTATCTTTTATAATCTCATAAATCTCCTGATACTCACTATTTTCCTTGTAAAGATTTGAATAGATTACTCTTATCGGATTATCTGTCTGATGTGGATTCCTGCTTTCTAATCCATAAAAATGCAAAAACTGTGCCAAAAATCACCAAAAAAGTCCAATAAATCAGAGCATAATCCAAAATTCAATCGTAGAAAAGAACTTATCTGAAGCAACCTTAAAAAAAGAAAAAATTGAAATTATAAGTCCTATAAAAAATACAACCATCCAATATGGCAAAAAACTCATTGCAAGCTCTCAATAATACTCTCCTCTTCCAAAATATACAACACCTCACAAAATAACCACCAAAGCCAAGAAAATACGCATATTCTCATTCTTATAAATAAAGACTTACCCGATAATAGGAATTTTCTTGAAAAAGGCAACCTTTGTTTATCTGCATAAACAACTAAATTCTCAAGCCGGCAATCTAAGAAAACAAAAAAACAGGTGGAGACAACCTGCCTTTTTTATCTTGAGATTTTACACAGAGCATTGTTTTACTTAATTGCGATTTCATCAATCATCATGTGCAAACTTTGATCTATTTCTCTCAATCCATATTCAAAATTATTTCTAATCATTCCATTTTCCCTCATCAAAGTATTGAGTTTATCAGACAATTCCTGCATTCCAGACAAAAACAACTCCAAATCATACTGAGAACGAATAAGTCAGTTTTTAATTTCTTTTTGAAGTCTAGCAGTATAAAGTCTAAGCTGAACAAGCGTTTTAATCACCACATCTACATATTCAGTATCAAAATCCTGAACAATCCCTCCTCCATATTGGCTTGTTGCCTCTCTAGTACAATCCAAAGCTCCAATCAAAGCATCACAAGTAGAAGCAATCTTATCCAAAAGAGTGTTCATTTTGGTTGTTGTACTTGCAACGGTATTGAGACTGTTTAATTCGTTCATTGTTAGATTCTGATAGAGAATAAAATATAACACTTCAATTATACACGACTTTTTACAAAAAACAAAAAAATCTGATTTCTTATTTCTTTTTCAACTTCTCATTTTCGTTTTTTATGATATTATGTATTTTTTAGCATAACTTGATAGGAGATAACTAGAGTTCATAAAAAATAAAAAACTTCTTTCCTGCCCTACAGCTACATAATCATCACTTGAAAATTCAGATCAAAACCATACAAATAAACAAATTTTTTAACCTTTTGCATACAAAACCACATGCAAATATTAAAATATTGATGGATCAGTCTAGGAGCCATATTTCTCACAACACCAGCTTTTGCAAGCACAGGGCTAGACTCCTCTATTGAATGGACCAACTATAGATCATGTATTGATTTAACAACGTCTCTTAAAAAATATCTCGCAAGTTCTGAACTATCTGCACGATTAGTGAAGAGTAATTATGCGAAGTCAGATAAAAATCCTCTAATAAACCAACAAACTACCTCACAAACCTATTTTTCTTATTTAGATAAAAATCAGCAGCTCCTCTATCTTTTCAAATGAGCTCAAGAATCTAAAACCAATACCGTAAATATTGCAATCCCAGCACTTTTAGCGAAATTCCACCTGCCAAAATCACGAAAACATATTCAGACTTTTTTTTATCAAGATAAAAAGCTGATTATCTCAGCAGAGGAAAATCAAAACTCTCTAATCGCCATCTATACTATTGAGGACAAATCATTTAAGCCACTCAAATACTATAAAATGAGCGGTCCATTTAAACAAGCTCAACTAGTATGAGATAAGCTCTACCTCATCACACAAAAACAAACAACCAAAGACAGCTTGGAGGCACTCCTCAAAGCAAATTGAGAAGACAACAATTTTTTCCCAAAACTTGAACAAGCAATCAAATACTGACTCAAAACCTCTATAATTTCAGAAGCAACTTGTCAAAAAATCGCTCACAACATTACTGATGGAGAATTACCAACTTTGACCTCACTAGCAATTTTCAATCTAAATAGTCTAGATACTGAGCCAGAAATCAAACATTTCCTCGGACAAATCAAACATATTACGATCTGATCAGAGTATCTCTACCTCCTCAAATCGCATAACAATACAGACATCACGTGCAAAAATTGTTCTCAAAAAGCTGAATGAAGCGGAGAAAAAACACTTATTCAGTGATTTTCACTTGATCCAAAACTCTATCAGAGCAACAATGCGATTCTTTCTTGAACGCTCCTCTCATCAAAAAATTACCTGACAGAAGACTTCAAACTTGAAATCCCACTCTACCAAACCAGCGGGAAAATGAAACAATATCGTATCCTTCAAGCTAATAATAAGCTCAGCACTTTCACTACAACCATCTTAGCTGAAACTGGATCCAACTATCAAAATATAATAAAAGAAAGCTGATCCTATCAGCTATCCAATGATGAAACAACACTGATCATAACTCAAAACAAGAATCAATACTTACTCCCAACAAGTGAACGAAGAAAAAACCAGCTTTTCACTTTAGGGAATAACCTCATCAAGATACAAAACACAAACAACGCAATCACGATAACTAGCACTGAAATAGGACAATCAAAAGGAGGATCTCTGCTTTCTCTAAATAATGCAGAATTGCTTGATAACATGTATTGGAATAGTGAACAAAAAATCCTCTCTCTTATAACTCGTGAAAACGGGAAAACTATCCTAAGAGGCTATGATCTCTGAGAACCTAAAACCGCAAAACTTCTTTTCAAGAGGACCTATCCCGTTCTCAGCACTTTGAAACATCTCGATCTTTATATAAATATGGAGAAATACACAGTACTCATAGCTCAAGGAATTGCAGATTTTTTCGTGACAAGAAATCATACTCTCACGAAAACTATCAAAATAAAATAACTTGCTTTTACATCAGACTTTTTTATTATTATTTTTTCGTGATTAATGGGACAAAAGATTATCATTTTAGAAAATATTCGTTCAGCTTATAATGTGGGGAATGTTGTGAGAACAGCAGACGCACTTGGACGGAATGTATGGATCACTGGATATACACCATCACCTATTGATCACCCTAAAGTTCGCAAGACCTCACTAGGAGCAGAAAATCATGTTGGGCTCAAACAATTTGACTATACCAGTGATGTCATCAAGTATGCTAAAGAACACAACATCAAGGTCATAGCCGCTGAAATCACTAATGAGGCAAAACCGCTTGATACCTACACACCAGAAAACAACAATCTTGCAATCATCTTTGGAAATGAAGTTGAGGGAGTTCTTCCTCAGACACTCCAAACAGTAGATGAAGTAGTATATATTCCTATGCAGGGCATCAAAGAAAGCATGAATATTGGACAAAGCACAGCAATTATGATGCGAGCTTTAAGAAACTAAAAAATATAAAAAATCTGACTTTTAAACCTTTTATCAAAAGTATGGATCATTTTTACAGTGTATTCAATCGAATACTCAAACATATCGGTTTTCTTCTGGATTTTGTAATTCACATTGATAAACATCTTGCTCGACTTTTTCACCAATATGGACTACGAGTATATGCAATCATCTTCGGTGTTATCTTCATTGAAACAGGATTTGTTGTTATGCCGTTTCTTCCTGGAGACTCGCTCCTCTTCGCTTCAGGAGCCCTAGCAGGAAACCCTATGAATCATATCAATGTCCATATACTCTGGCTTCTCATCTTCGTAGCTGCAATACTTGGAGATAGCCTTAACTATGAGATTGGAAAATTCTTCGGACCAAAAATCTTCAAAATGAAATCAAAACGAATCAAACAAGAATACCTTGAAAAAACTCAACACTTTTATGAGAAATACTGAGGGAAAGCAATCATCTACGCGAGATTTGTACCGATTGTAAGAACCTTTGCTCCATTCGTAGCTGGAATCGGAAATATGAAATATACCTCATTCCTCCACTATAATCTTCTCTGAGCATTTCTTTGGTCAGCATCACTTGTATATGCGGGGTTCTTCTTTGGAACCATTCCTATTATCCAAGAACATTTCAGTTTCCTGATTATCGGAATCATCATCCTTTCAAATCTTCCAGTCCTGATTGAACGATACAGGCATCACCGTCATGCTAAAAAAGTAAAACAAGAATCCCCAAAAGATTCTGCAGAAAAGATAGAAGAAAAGTAAAAGATAAAAAAAACCTGAATTAAATCAGGTTTTTCTTTTTTCCATATTTTTAAGCAATAATTCCTCCTCATAAACAAACTTCTCCATCATACAAAACAAATACCTGTCCCGGAGCAACTGCCCATTGAGGATCCTGAAAACGAATCTGCAAATCAGATCACTGCTTCCGAATAATCTCACAAGCAACAGGAGGATTTTGACGATAACGAATCTTTCCAACAAGCTGACTTCAAACTGGATACTCCTCTGCTATCCAATGCCAATCTTTAAGTAAACATTCTCTAGATTGAAGCTCCTCAGCGTCTTTATCACAAACATACACAGTATTTTCCGCTATATCAATACGATATACATAAGCCTTAAAATTCAGTCCAAGTCCCTGTTTTTGTCCGATTGTAAAATAATACGCTCCTTGATGCTCTCAAACTTTTTTCCCATCAAGCGTTTTTATCGCTCAAGATTTCGGAGGAAGCTTTTTCATTAGAAATTCTCTAATTGGAATATTTCAAATAAAGCAAAGTCACTGCGAATCACGACGCTTCGCATTTGGTAAGCCAATACGCTCAGCCAAGTCTCTAACCTCAGACTTTCTCATTGCTCATAGTGGGAAAAGAGACTTAGAAAGCTGAAATTGATCTAGTCCAGAAAGGAAATAACTTTGATCCTTAATTTCATCAACTCCACGAAGCAAATGAAAAAAATCTGGATTGAAATCAGTATTTTCTTTCCCTCTCAACTCCTCCCCAGGTCCAAGAATTTGCGCATAATGCCCAGTTGCGATCTCATCAAAACCTTCTGCTAAAGCCTTTTGCAAAAAAACATCAAACTTGATCAGAGAATTACAAAGAACATCTGGATTTGGAGTAATCCCCCTCTGATAGCCCTCAAAAATATAATCAATAATTTTTTCCTGATACTCTTTTTGGAGATCGTAAGCACGAATTTCAATTCACAAATACTCAGCAACCTTAATTGCATCAATAGAATCCTGATATGTAGTACAGTTTCCTTCCTCTGAAACATAATTTTTCATAAACCCAGCAACGACCTCATGCCCCTGCTCCTTCAAAAGATAGGCAGCAACAGCAGAATCAACACCTCAGGAAAGTCCTACCAAAATTTTCATCTTGCCTATCATGTTCAAAATTAAAAAAACTATCTCTTCAAAAACTCCTCAACAATACTCAATGGAGCAACAATCATACAGTGTTCTGTATTGAAATCTAAACCATTTTCTCTACAAAATTCAAGCACCTCATCATCAAAAGTTCAAGGCTGAAACCAGACTTTTTTTACTCAAAACTTCAGATTATTTTTAAGAAGATCTAGAGTTAGCTGTGGATTTGTCATAAAAACAAAAAGATCTACGCTGTGCCCTTCCTTATCCACTTCCTCAAAACTTGGATAACAAGCAGTTCAATTAATCTCTGGATAACGAGGATTAATGGGAAAAATCTGAATTCATTCCTTTTGTAAACGATTTTGTAACTTAAGTGCTAAACTCTCCTCGCGAGCAGAAGCTCAAAATAAAGCTATAGAAAACATCATAGCAAACAAAAATAAATTATACTCAAATAATCTTATCAATCAAACCGTACTCTAGCGCCTCTTGCGGACTCATTCGCTTATTTCTCTCCATATCTGCAAGACACGTTTCATAACTTTTTCCACAATGTTTCGCGATAATTTCAGTCAGATTTTTCTTTACTTTAAGCATTTCCTCTGCCTCAATCTGAATATCAGTAGCCTGACCTGAGATACCACCTCATGAAATCAATGGCTGATGAATCATGATCCTAGAATTTGGCAAAGCAAACCTTTTCCCTTTCGTTCCCCCAGTCAAGAATACAGATCCCATTGAAGCCGCAAGCCCTGTACAAATCGTCTGAACATCACATTTAAGAACCTGCATTGCATCATAAATCGCAAGTCCAGAATATACCTCTCCTCCAGGAGAATTAATATACATAATAATATCCTTATCCGGATCCTTTTTCTCAAGATAGAGCATCTGAGCGATCACAGTATTTACCATCGCACTATGCACCGCCTCTCCAACAAAGATAATTCTATCCTCTAAAAGTCTAGAATAAATATCATATGCTCTCTCTCAAGCTTTAGTTTTTTCAATAATTGTAGGGATCAAGGTCATAAGCCATAAATATACAAAATAAAAACAAATCAGAAATCTGATTTCTTCATTTTTTTGAGAGTAGTGTTTTACTTTCAAATTTCAACTTGAAATTTAGAACAAAAACGATACTCATTAGATATTCAAACCTTTAATTTTATAAAAGAAAAAAATGAAAAAACTCTGAATAAGCATCATTTGATCTATGATCGTCCTCAGTGGTGCCGCCTTTGCTGCAAAACCGACTACAGCGGAGATCAATAGCCTTACTTCAAAACTAGAAAGCAATAAAACAAAACTCCTTAATAACCTTGAAAACAGCAAAAAGAAGCTAAAATCAATAGCTGATGAAACTAAAAAATTTGCTGATACGACACTTTTTGATGCTGCAAGCTGTCTAGGTGCTATTCCAAAGGAAGACCAAAACTTAGATTTTAATAAGCTAACTGATAGTCTCAAAACAAGTATTCTCAATGAATACATTGGATTAGATGGAGATATCAAAAGATACAGTCTTGAACTCAAAGATGCTGATCCTATTCTGCTAGGTAACACCCTAGATAATTTCTACAATCAAAATGCTATCAAAATTACAAATCTTGAAAATGAATATTATCTCAAATCAGGGAAAACGAAAGCTACCTTTCTAGAATATGTAAAAAATAATCAAGATCTTCTCAATGGACTTGCACAAAAACTTGATATTATCAAGAATGTAAACAAATATGCTGATGCGGTGAGCGGAGCTTTTTCTGGATTAAATAATGCAATCAATAGCCACTCAAGCCTCTGGTCTAATATGGCAAAAATCAAAGATCAAACACTTTCAAGTATGAGTATGGACTTTGATACTACCATTGGACAAATGATCAGTACTCACAACCCTAGTCCTGAAATCCAAGCGAAATACCAAATTCATAAAGATAACTTTATGAAAAAAATGATCGCTGAAACCAATAAATCAGTGTACTATACTTTCTCAGCATTTTTTGAGTATGAGAAATACGCTGATATCATGAGCAGACAAGAAGATCTTAAAAAGAAATTTTATGCTAGCTCCGGAGATGTAAACTGCAGCCTCCTCCTGACAACAAGTGTAAACTTTGCAAATTATGCAAAAGACCTTGAATCTACAGCCAATGATACTATTAAAGGTATGGATCTCATTACCTCAGGTATCAAAAGCTGAAAAGTAAAACTTAAAGATCTAGAAGCAGTTGCTTCAAATGCATTTAACAAAACAATCACTGATCTAGGAAATGAACTCAGAAGAAATTTCAAACTCATGCTAGAGAGTGAAACACCTGCAAAAAAACCCGAGCCAACTACTACTGAAACAACAACAGAAGCAACTACTCAACAAACACAACCTCAACAAACAGCTCCTCAACAGCCAACTCAACCAGAGCAAGCGCCTACTACCAGCAAACCAACATTCACCCAAACTTTCAAAAAAGGTCAATATCATGCTCAGGTAAAGGATCTTCAAACCTATCTTACAAACTGGGGATTCTACAAAGGAGCAATAAATGGAATTTATGATAGAGCAACAATTGAAGCAGTATATCAGTTCCAGCTCAAAAACGGAGTAATCACAGGGAAAGAAAAAAATAAATCTGGATATGGACGATTTGGTCCACAAACCAGAGCAAAAATCAATAGTATGATCTAAATAAATTATTCAGTATTTTTCTACAGATGCACAAAAAAAAATGATTTACCCTTTTAGAAATGCTCCTAGTTATTATCATATCTGGGAGCCTTTTAACGACAATTTATTCAGTTATGGTTACCTTACCAAGGGTAAAACATTTTAATGATGCTAGACAAGCACTTATTGAAGAGACCAACTGAGTCATGAACAGATTTGCTGAACTCTTCCAAGACTACACCATTGATTATGAAGAATATTTTAATAGATCAAAAATCTGAACTCAGACAGCAAATTGACATTATTCAGTATTTTCTGCCTATGGAAATGAAAATAGTGTAATCACAGCCACCGCTTGGCATACAAAACATAGAATAAAATACTGTTCTTCTGGACAAGACCCAGAAGGAAGATATTACAGCACTAACAACTGTAAAGATTGAGAAATCTGAATAACTACACAAAATGATAAGCGTCAATCCTATGGGCAATACAAAATGCTCTTTCGAGACGTAGGAGTGAATACAGACTGAAAAGAAAGACTCAATCCAACATTCAATAGAGATTGAGCTGCTCCTGATCTAACAAACTACTTTCCAGAAGTTGGAGACTCAGATGATAGAGACTTGGGAATAGGTCCAGTTGCAATTCCAGAAAATCCACAAGAAATCTATCTTATTTCCCACGATGGACAAAGAAGAGTCTTCCTAAGGATTAATGAAACAGAGAATTGAAGGACGATTCAAATCCTTAGATTAAGAGGGTTTGACGCAGGAAGCGACCATACATTTAACTCAGAGGATCCCAAAACCTACGATGGAGAAATTGATACTTGGGCATGTGACTACGGACAAGGTTTCAATTGTAACGGAACTGCAATATGAGATACCTACGACAATTACAAACTTGCAAACAGCGTGGATGATGGTTGGATAAATCTTTTTGATTCAAATATCTCAGTTAAAAGCTGGAAGATTCACATAGCACCAAATACAAATCCTGACTATGCCCGGCAAAAAAAAGATGTACAGATAAATCCTTACATTAGTATATCGCTCACAACAGAATTAAATTACAACAAATGGAAACAAAAACTCTGAAATATGCTTACTGGCTATACCTATAGCCTAAAATGAGTATATGATACAAAATGATTTTACCTTAAATAAGGAGATTAGCGGATAGAATGATGAGTCTACTTGCTCAAAAAAAACATAAAGCTAAAGGGAATCAGTTTTTTTCTAGATTAAAATCAATTCCTCGGGTAGCAAACCTCTTGGAAAGCAAGGAAACACAACTGATTGCTTTTTTTTGTTTCCTATTTTTCGTTATTATACTCAGACTTTTTCAGCTCCAAATATTGGAATACGAAGAATACAATACCCTACTGAGTAAATTACATTATAGAGAATCTCTGCTCACTCCTGAAAGAGGAAACATCTATGCCCTAGATAAAGGATGACACCCTGTAAAACTCACAGAAAATATTACTCTTTATGATCTTGCCATCGATCCAAGAGAATTAGATGGGATCATCTCTGGATCTAATATCCCAATGAAAAATCGCTTTATAGAAATCGTAACACCAGTTCTCTACAAGCATCTTTGTGAAGTAAATGGAATGAATCCTGTCAACAAAACTGATTGTATTAAAAATATTGAACTATTTGCTGGAGTGAATCTTCTTCCAAAAAAGCCAGAACTTTTCTACTTTTGAAGTGGAATGGAGTCTCCAGAATATCAAAGTTTTAACTTCGAAGAGTATGAGAAAAACTTCGGAAAGACAGTAGACCAATTCACAAAAGAAAAGGCTTTCGAACTTATCAAAACAAAACTTGATCAAAAAATAAAAATCTGAATCAAAACTCAGAATTATCTTTGATATTTTACTGAACCTAAATTTTTGGAAGAATTAACACAAAAACAACTTCCCTATGTGCATATTATCGCAGATCACTATGTATACCTAGAGCCCTCAACCATGATTGATCCTGGCTTGGCTCAAGCAACAATTGAGGGATTGCTCAAAAAATGGAAGTACCCTATTTGAAGCCAATTTGAGAATCTTTTTAAGCCTCAAGAATGGAAATATATCAAAATCATCTCTGGACTTAACCCAGCTCTTGCGCAAGAGATCAGAGAATTAAAAATAAAACACAGATGAGAACTTTCAAAGATTGAAAGAAATAGAAATTCAAGGCAAGAGAACACCTCACAAAGTAAAAAAGAAAGACTGATTGCAATTCCAGTACTCTATGGACTCGTTCTAGAACCTTATACCACAAGATACTACCCATACTGAAATTTTATGGCAAACATCCTAGGATACGTAGACAGGTGATGAACTGCATACTACGGAATTGAACAATACTTTGATGCAAAGCTTAAAGGGAAGAAATGAGAAATTAAAGGTAGAACCTCGGCTTGGCTAGGGAATGTAGGAGCAAATGAATTTGAAATTCAAAACCCAACTAATGGAAGCGATATCTATCTTACGGTTGATATTTGACTGCAGAGGGAAGTTGAGAGATTAGCTAAGGAACAACTAGAAAATGTTAAAGCTGATGCTATCGCAATTTTAGTTACAGATGCAGAAAATGGAGAGGTAAGAGCATCTGTGAGTGCCCCAACCTTCGATCCAAACAATTATAACGACGCATATACACTAATTCCACTCGGCAGAGAAAATAGAGAAATCATTGATAATCAGACCTATATTGATATTCCTGTATATGTCCATACTGGAGGAGAATATAAGCTAGCAAATTTGACAGAAAGAAAGCAAGAAAATCTAAAAAAGTATATTGCAAAAAACATCTATTGAGCTCAGGTTTTCGTTGATAAAAACATCACTGTTCCTTTTGAACCAGGAAGTATTTTTAAGGCATTTACAGTAGCAATCGGAATCGATACTGATGAGATGAACTTTGATGAGCGCTATGTTGATGAAGGATCAGTAAAAGTCTGAATATATACGATCAAAAATGCAACAAAAACCTGTATGGGAAACCATAATTTTCTCCATGCACTCGTCTATTCATGTAATGTCTGAATGATGAAGATTGTGCAAAGAGTAGGGAAATATGTGTTCTATAACTATCTAGGGAAACTCGGTTTTTGAGAATTAACAGGAATTGAACTTGCAGAAGAAAAGCCATGATTCATTGACAAAGTAAACCTTGTTTCTATGGCCAGATTTTTGAATAATGCGTTTTGACAAGGACTTACAACGACTCAAATTCAACTAGCTGCAGCCTATGTAGCACTTGTAAACTGATGAGAATACATCAAACCAACAATCATCGGAAATATTATTGATCCATCAAATACAGAAAATAGTTATAATAAGTATCAAAACAGTAATAAAATCTTTAAATCTGAGACCTCAGAACAAATAAAAAAAGGACTCTTTAATGTAATTAATACCAATCCAGAACTTAGTAATGCAAACCTTTCAGGGCAAAAACTCTGAGCGAAATCTGGAACAGCGCAAATCTCATTCAGAGGAAGATATCAAAGAGGAGAAGGATGGACAAATGGTACCTTTGCGGGTGTAATTTCAACAGAAGATCCAAGATATGTAGTTAACATCTGGATTCGTCGTCCAAGAAAAAATCAATGGTGAGGTTCTACTGCAGGTCCTATCTTTAGACAAATTGCTCAATATCTTCTCACCTATGATCTCTAGAATTTATCTTAGTTTATAGTTATGTACAGCACAAACCTCTCGAAACTTATGGTCAACGACTACTTTTTTGAACTTATCAAAGAAGAAAAAATCCATTTTGATTGGATTATTTCGGATTTTCACTTTGAGAAACCGCAAAATAACTTTATTCTCTTCAATAGCAACTTAGATATTCTTCTCTTGGAAAATAAAATCAAAAAATCTGACCATATCTGTATAATTCTTGATCAGCTTCCTGTATCTTTACTGTGAAATGAAATATTTTGATACGAAAATATAATCTTTATATGCCCTTTTTCTGGTATCAGTAGTATTGGTCATAAAATCAGCCCAGAACTCAACCAAATTAGCATGTTTGAGAGACAAAAAGTTGAGAATTGGTTCCCTTTTGATATGCAAACCCTAATCAAAATTCTGAAAAAAGACTGACTTCATGCAGTCCATCTCGTCAACCAAGAAATCGCTGAGAATATCTATGAGATTCAAGCAGAAGAAGAGCTCACAATTGTAGACAAGGCCTTAATAGACCAACCAGAAGAGATTCATCTCATCAATAATCCTGAGGCAGAAACCCTTGTCATTGGACTGTGAAATTACTTTGAAGAACTGGTGAAACTCTCTGAATATCTTCTTCATCAAGAAGAAAGTTATCACTTCCTAGCCCTCGCCTGCATAGGAAAACTAAGTTCTGAGGAGATAAAAGTTCAGGCTAAAAAAGCTAAAAAAATTATCCTTCTTCTTGATCAACAATACTCTCCTGAGCTCCAGAATCTCATCGCACAAAAGCTCAATACTCAAGGAGAAAAAATCAGAATTCTCTCCCCTCTTTACACAAAACTAACAACTACACTTACAGATTATCAGTTAGAACAAACTGAGTTTGATGCAGAGCACCTAGCTGAACGTATCAAAAATAGCTAAAATAAAACAAGAAATCTGACTTCAGAATTTTACTTGATTTTATAGGTAGCTTTAGTATACTCAAGGCTCAGAAATCAGTATGAAAAACCTTTTATTTTATCGATCTAGATAATGTCCATTGAAGAAAAACTTCACAAAAAAATGGTCAAAATAATGCTCGGTGGTGTCGTCAAACTCGAGACTCCACAAAAAGCAAAAAAAGGCATGCTCTCAAATCTAAAAGACTGCATAAAACTTAGGATTAAGAGAATACAAGCTTTTTTTCAGTCAGGGATCGATGAAATGCAAAGAGATATGTGAAAAACAAAAAAGTCAAAACAATCTAAATAAGTCAGTATTTTAGCTTCTATCAACTAGCATAATGGCAACAAGCTTGGAAACGATCGTATCTTGGGCAAAGAGAAAAGGATTTGTTTACCCTAACTCTGAAATTTATTGAGGACTAGCAAATGCTTGGGACTTTTGACCCTATGGAGCATTACTCAAAAAAAATATTTCTGATCTTTGGATAAAACACTTTACTCAACAGAGAGATGATGTAGTTTTTATGGATACTGCAATTATTGCGCACCCAACTACTTGGAAAGCTAGTGGTCATCTAGATTCTTTTTCTGATGCATTGATTGATGACAAAAAAACTGGTCAGAGATTTAGAGCTGATAAAATCATAGAAAACTACTTTGAAGAGGTAAGAAATGGGCTTAGTGATGAAGAACTAACGGTAAAGCTTTGAGTAAAAAACCTCTCTCCAGAATCACGAGGAAATGAAGGGATGAGAGCATTTATCGTTGAACATATTCCAAATAATCCAGATACAAAAGAACCTGCAGACTGGACTGAATGTAGAAATTTCAACCTTATGCTAGATTCTCATCTCGGACCTGTAGCAAATGATGCCAGCAAAGTGTACATGAGACCCGAGACCTGTCAATCACTTTTTACAGACTTCAAAGCAGTCTTGGATACTACAAGAGCTAGAATCCCATTCGGATTAGCTCAGGTTTGAAAAGCTTTTAGAAATGAAATTACTCCAGGGCAATTTCTCTATAGAACAAGAGAATTTGAACAAATGGAGATTGAATACTTCGTTCCAGCTGATCCAGAAAAAGCTATGGAAATTTACAATCAGTGGAGAGCTGACTGTATGCAGTATTGGACTGAAGTTATCGGAATTAATCCAGAAAATCTAAGATTCAAAGATCACGAAAAGCTTGCTCACTATGCAGCAGCTGCAGTTGATGTAGAATATAGATATCCTCGAGGATTTGGTGAGATTCAAGGAATTCACAATAGAACCAACTTTGATCTCTCTCAACATCAAGAATTTAGCGGAAAAGATATGCAATATTCTGATCCATTCACAGGGGAAAGATATATTCCACGATGTGTTGAAGCTTCTTTTGGACTCGGTCGTCAAGTAATGGTTGCAATGCTTGAGTTTTACGATGAGGAAACACTAGAAAATGGTGAGTCTCGTGTTGTTGTAAGATTCCCGAAACAGCTCGCTCCAATCAAGTTCGCTATCCTTCCACTGATCAAAAAGGATGAAGATCAAGTTGCACTCGCAGAACAAATTTTCAGATCTCTCAGTAAAGTATGTAAATGTGAATATGATGACAGCGGTGCCATTGGGAAAAGATATAGAAGACAAGATGAAATCTGAACTCCATACTGTATCACCATTGACCACCAGAGTAAGGAGGATAATACTGTTACACTCAGAGAAAGGGATTCAATGGAACAAATTAGAGTGAAAATTGAAGACCTCAAAAACTATTGCTCATTCTAAATATAGAGTTTTTGATATAGAAATTCAGACACAAGAAAAAAGCCAAAATGTGGCTTTTTTTTATTAATAATAAAAAAGAAATCTGAGTTCAGACTTCTTTTTTCTTTTGATAATGTAATCTTAAATAAAAATATCTCTAGGCTTTGCACCTTCTTGAGGTCAGATAATTCCTCTTTCCTCCAATACATCCATAATCCTCGCTGCTCTAGCAAATCAAACATTGAGCTTTCTTTGAAGAAGGGTTGCCGAAGCTTTTCTGGTCTCAGCAATCACCTGAATTGCTTGATTAACAAGATCTTCATCATTCCCTCCATCTCCTCCACCAGAAAGTACTCCTCTAGCAGTCTCAACCTTACTCTCTAGTGCAGCAATAATCTCTGGATGATAAATATCTTCCTCTGTAAGATTTTGCATATATTTATTTCTAAGCTGTGAAACCACTCTCTCAATCTCCTCTGTAGATACAAAAGGTGCTTGAATTCTAATTGGAAACTTAGTCGATGGATCCATATAGAGCATATCTCCTTTTCCAACAAGATCTTCCGCCCCTTTACGACCAAGGATTGTTCTACTATCCACCTCAGAAACTACTCCAAAGGCAATTCTCGTTGGAATGTTTGCTTTGATCAATCCAGTAATCACATTCACTGATGGTCTCTGCGTTGCCAAGATAAGATGAATTCCAACCGCTCTAGCCTTCGCAGCCAAACGGTTAATACAGTTTTCAACCTCCTTTCTATTTGCCGAACTCGAAAGCATCATATCGGCCATTTCATCAATAATAAAGACAATACGATACATTTTCTCCTGTCCCTCAGCCTCCATTTTTTGATTATATTCATCAAGATTTCTAACCCTCTGGTCTTTTAGCGTAGAATATCTCTTTTCCATCTCCTCAACAGTCCATTGCAAGAGCTTAATTGCTTTCCCACTATCATACACAATCGGAGCCAACAGATAAGGCAAACCTGAATACATCTCTAGTTCCACTTGCTTTGGATCCACCATCAAAAACTTAAGTTCAGCAGGCGTATTCTGGAACATTAGAGAGACAATAAAATCGTTAATTCCAACAGACTTTCCGCTACCTGTCGCACCCGCTACAAGCAAATGCGGCATCGACTCCAAAGCTTTAACCTGAACACTTCCATCGATCCCCTTTCCAAGAGAAAGATTGGTCGAATTTTTCTTCATCTGCATTGAAAACTCCTCCGTACTAATAATATCTCCAAGTCTTACCATAGAAGCTTTTGGATTAGGAATCTGAATTCCAATCATATCGGTACCAGGAATCGGAGCAATAATTCTAAGCGACTTTGATTTCAATGAAAGCTTAATATCATTACTCAGCCCCTCAATTGCTGAAATCTTAATCCCTTCCTCAGGCTTAATTTTAATCTGCACAATTGATGGTCAAATATCAAATCCCTCAATAGAAATCGGAACTCAGAATTCTGAAAGTTTTGTCTGTAAAGCCTTTGCTTTCTCAACCAAAAAGTTCTCATCTACTGTTTGCTGATTCCCTAGATTAGACTCCAATGCTGAATAACCAAAAGTTGGCTTATCTCCAGAAAATGAAATCACAGGTTTTGGCTTTTTTTCCTCAATCTTTTGAGTCACCTTAGTCTTAAACATTTCCTTGAGCAAAGATCCTCAGCTAGAAGTCGCCTGGACAACTTTCCCAGTCGCTTGAGAGACCTTTTCTAAGATATCATCAGTTGAAATATCAGGACGAGAAATAGTGATTGTTGGTCTTTCATCTTCTTTAGAGTCAGTTTTCTTTTCTTTTTTAATTGGCTTTTCTGATTGTTCAATATTTATTTTAGGAAGTTTCGGTAAACGAACATTGAGTACATAAAGCAAATAAACAATTGCACCGAGTAAAAGCACAATAACAATCGCATATATCGCTGTAATATAACTTTGAGAACCATTCTTTAATCATTTTTCCAAAAGCCAAATCAGAGGCCGAGAGAAATATCCCCCATTTGCGGTATAGTTAATCGGCGTTTGTAAAGTCCAAAGGCGAACATTCAAAAATGCAGAAATCAACATCAATAACGCAAAGTAATACTTTACAAGAAATTTTGCAAGATGTCATTTAACAAGTACTAAAACTCCAACCACAATCGCTAGTACAAAAAAGAAAAGAAGTCAGATTTCACCAAATGCGATCGTACTATATTTTGTAAAAAAGTTGAAAATAGGAGACCCCTGCGCCATCATCCTAGAAAAAAAATAGAGAATTCCCAGAATAATCATTCACCATCAAATATGATTTTTATTAACGGTAAAGGATCTCGCAGTTCTCCTCTGAGTTCTTCTTCTCGCCAAAATACAAAAAACTAAAAAAATAAAAAAGCTGAACACACCACAAATAAATGTAATGATTTCAGGCTTTCTTTCAAGTTAAATCAAAAGTTTTTGTCTTCAATAAGACGCTCCTTTTTTTGATTAATAACCTTTCAAAACATAACCATTAGAACTATTCTCTGCTTGCACAAAAGAAGGCAAACTATAAGCTCTATAAAGCATTAATGCTGCATGAGATCTAACAACAGGTTCATTTCCTGCTGTATTACGGAATATTCAGAGCAAGCTTCAAACCTGATTATACTGAGTATACCAAGGTGTTTGCTGCTCGTCAAGATAACGATTGAGTAAAAGTCTAACAAGCACAGCATTTACCTGAGCTTTAGTAATCAAAGCATATGGATAAAAACGATTTCAATCCTGACTAGATCCTTTCATCAATCAAAGTTGATATGCCAATTGAATATAAGGAACCAAATCTGGAGCAGCCGAATCGATATCTACATAAGCAATAGCATGACTAGTATCAGGTGTTCTACAAAGAACATTCATTGCGAATTGAACGAAAAACTTTGCAGCAGCTTGTCTGGTTAAATATTCATTCGCCCCAAAGTTTTCAAGAGTAGCATACTTTGTCATCTCATAACTCCTCAAAAATACAAAAGCCTTTTGCACTTCTTCACTAAATCCTGCATGAGGGGAAACAACTTGAGAAACAGTAGATGATCTCGTATAACACTTACCATCTGTGATAGTTGAATTAAAAAATCAACTCTCAGAGTGGGGTCTTATACCAGTATCTTGAGCTAAAAAGGTAGAGATATTCGTTCTTTCATCAGCTGATGAACTTGAAGTAGTTCCACAAGTATGATCATAATAACTAGGAGAATAATCACCGTGCGGACAATAATCTCTCACCAAGCTTCCTCATCCTCAAGAAGAGCGTGAATTAGATGAAGAAGAAATTGAACTCAATGATGGAGATAATACTGGAGATAATACTGGAGCTACCTGAGAACTACCTGAGGAAAAGTTTTTAACCAAAATTGGAGTACTTACAGCAGTCTCTAAATTTCCAGCATCATCCATAAATTTCACCTCAACGTGAACTTTTTTTCATGATTCATTAGCAGTAAGTTTATAATCCCCATAGATCGCTCCCTTGATCGCCTGGCCATCAGCATACCATTGATATTGAATAGGCTGACTTGGAGTACTATTTTGATGGCTATCCCCATCTTTTACTATAGCAGTTAACCACTTATCCACCTCAGCAGTACCAATTAAATATACAGCCGACTTAAAAGTATTTTGAGAAAGAATATTACTAGAATGCGTATTAGTAATTCCTGTTCCAATAATTATATTATCACTTACTGAAATATTAACTGAATACGGAGACGAGTCAGAACTTTTTCTTAAGTCTAGACTAACCTCTTTACCTTCAATCATATTATGTTTAACACTTCCTCAATTCACACCACTCATTCTAACTCCTCGTCTATTTCCTATTACCTTATTATTATGAATCTTAATATTAGAAATAGAAGCATTAGGCTGATTAGCCATTTCAACAAGAATACCATGGAATCAATTATTTTCAAATACACTTTCACTAATCTCTACATCACTGACATGCTGAGCTTCATCCGGCTCGATATCAATTCCCGACTGAGGCACAGTACCCATAGTATTTTTAAATACCGATTTTAAAACTTTAATTTTTTTCCCATCTGTAATAGATAACCCTTGACGGCGATTATTATCCGCAACAACATTATAAAATACTACATTCTCGGTTTGCTGAGTCCCTACCTCTCGAGACTTACCAACATAAAATCCATCTCACCAAAAGTTTTTAGCTATTACATTTTCTACTACAATATTTTGAGAAGAAAAAATACTGACTCAAAATCCCCACTCTCCTTCAGTACCAATATGTTGATCACGCTCACCAATTAAGGTTCCTCAGAGAATATTTACATTTTTTACATTATTGATCCAAAAAATACTATACCATTTAGATGAATTTGGCAAAGCCTGAAGTACAGTTTGAGAAGACATACGAATAGTTACATTATCACGAAGTTGAAGACCATGTTTCCCATTAGAAACAAGTCCATTTATCATATAAGTACCATTAGGAATATCCACAATACCACCACCTTTTGTTGCTACAGCATCAATTGCCTTTTGAATTGCAGCAGTATCATCAGTTTTTCCATCTCCTTTGGCAGCATAGGGAACATCTTTCACATTAACCACAAAATCAGTCGCAGGTGCTCATACATAAACTCCTAATTTCTGAGGAATTTTAGGAGGTTGTGGCTGAGTTGGTTGGGTTGGCTGAGTTGGTTGGGTTGGTTGAGTTGGTTGAGTTGGCTGAGTTGGTTGGGTTGGTTGAGTTGGCTGGGTTGGTTGAGCTGGCTGGGTTGGTTGAGCTGGCTGGGTTGGTTGAGCTGGTTGCGTTGGAACAATGTTTTTACACAAATGTGCGTCGCTACGCCCCAACATTTGGTTCCTTCCAGAAGCAGCCACCTGAGCTAGATTAACACCAACCCACCTTGTAGAACCAGGAAGATCTTTAGAACTATCACCTATTCCACAATTATTCTCAAGAAAAACCTGCGGCTGAGACTGGTTATGCTTTAATCCAAGCACCCCTCCTAAACTTCTCACATTCTTTCCTTTTACATCAAAAATATTACCCTCCACAACATATTTTAGAGGATTTCCACGTCACAAGGTAAAAAATGCTGAAGATTGCGGAAGTTCAGAATTAAGTTTTACATAATTATTAACTACTCTCACCTCTCAACGCAAAGAACCATCAGTAAATTCATCTGCAGACCAAATAATCGGAGTATTCGGACCTACACTATCGATTTCAACGGTATTCCCCTCAATGATTGTAGTTCCAGCTCCTTTTCCATTATGAACAACAGATTTTCCATTACTTACAGTTTTTACAGCAGTTTCAGTCTTAGAAACAATCACAGCCTTATTTGCATAACTTCACTTAACAACATTATCCTTGATCTTAAGCTCAAAATCGACATCCTTTTCCTTAAAACGAGAAATAATAGCATACGACTGTGGAGAACCAGATTTTTGTGGATCTTTATAAGCAGAAAATTTCTGAATCGTATTCCCACTAATCTCAAAAATCGCACTACGAGTACTATGCAAGTCACGATAATCATTATTACTTGCGAGTCCTATCGCTTGATAAAGCTGATAGTTATATTTAACATCATCAGGATTCTCAATTTTTACAGTACGCATCTGAGTTTCTGAACGATTACAATAGTCGGATTTCTGGTTAATAATAGGTCTTCCATCATCTATACTGACGCGATTTGCAGGATTTTGAATAATCGTATTACCGCGGATAACTACTCTATCCATTGTAAAACGACGATTATACACCTCTAGACCATACAAGTAATCCCCCTCTAGAAGATTATTTTCTATCAGAATATTATTCCCATCATGCACATCTAACCCTTTACGAATATTGTTTTTAGTATGATTATTTCTGTAGGTAATAGTATCATTATAAGTACCAGCAACTGTAGCAGCTCCGTATCAAGCTCCTCCATCACGAGGATCACCGTTAGCTTCTAACACATTTCCATCAAGCAAAAAATTTCTTTGAAATCAGATCATCACCCCGGCATTACGATTATGGTGGAGATAGCTATTCGTTACTCTATTAGATTCTCCTATTGGAAGATCAGAATTATTGATATCAATCTCTCAGTCTACTAGACGAGCCCAATAAGTTTTTCCTGTTCACTTAGGATCTTTTACACTATATGCAGTTGTTGAATCAAAGTAAATTCCTGCACGATTTGCACCAGAAACCTCAACTTTATTAATCAAAATATGATCAGAATCATTGACATAGATTCCATTCACTTTCCCAGCTGAAGTCACCCCTGCAACATAAAAATCTGCAGCATTCGTATATTTTAAAGAAAAATCTGCAAGTATAGTATGAGATTGATCTGTAACTACAATTCCAGCTCGTTCACGAACATCCAAATGACTCCCATCACAACTATTAAGATAGTAATTACCTACCTGCTTTTTATCAAAAGTAATAAGTGTAAATTTCCCTTCCTGATCTGATTCATTGCTCTCCATCCCATCTCCAAAAAGAGCTGTTACCCCATTAGTGCTAGCATCTAGAGTAATAGGACCAGAAATATAAATCTGACCTCCTAGATGAAGAGCCGCTTTTTGTTGATGCGCAACAGCCAAAGCCGCCTGAATAGCAGCACGACTATCTGTTTTCCCAGTTTCATCTACACCAAAATCACTACCCTTAAGATACTTTCCATAGACTGGATGATCATAGAGCTGAAAAGTTGAGCTTGAAGTCTGTCAGCTATTCTGCTGACTGTTTCCTAAAGCCGTAGTCCGTCACAAGAGAGTAAAAAATAACAAATTTAAAGCAATCACCAGAATATATCATTTTCTCATCTCACTACAGCAAAAAAATAAAAGATCTCATCCAGCTTTTTCATATTTTATCCCAAATTTTCAGCAACAAATTCCCAGTTAATAATATGGAAAATATTTTCTAGATATGCTCACCTATTATTTCTCACATCAATATAATATGCATGTTCCCATACATCTACTCAAAAAAGGATCTTTACAGGCAGATGGAGCGGATTTTGAGCATTTGACATATTCAAAATCTCTAACTTTCCTTCCTGATTCAAAACCAACCAAGTCCAACCAGAACCAAAATTTGCAACTGCTGAAGAAATAAACTCTTCCTTAAAACTAGCAAAAGATCCAAAAATTTGATCAATAAGTTCTGCCAATTTCCCACTAGGAACTTGATCATACTTTGGACTCAGACACTTCCAGAAAAAATTATGATTCCAAAATTGAGCCGCATTATTATACAACGCTCAACTAGAATTTTTCACGATAGTTACGATATCCTGCCCAGCAAACTCAGTATTTTCAATCAATTGATTAAGCTTATCTGTATACGCCTGATGGTGCTTATCATAATGGTACATCATCGTTTCCTCAGAAATATAAGGAGCTAACGCGCCTTTTTCATAAGGCAAAACTATTTTTTCAAACATCATTATCAAAATTCTAAGAACTAAAACAAAAGAAGCATAAAGATTCAATCACTATTTACAAGGTAATACTCAACAAATGAGCTTATTTTGGGATAATATACCTCTGATTATAGTATGAAATATTTTTCAAAAGTCCTCTAAACCAAAGCACATCCTCAGCACTGAACGAACGAATAATTTCAGACTTATCTTTTTTCCCAAAGAATTTCTGAGTATTTTTTGCAATAAATTTAAAGAAATCAGAATTATCATCTAGTTCAATCCAAATTTTGAGGAAATCTTGAAACTCCTCATAAACGGCTAAAAGATCAAGATAGATCTGATCAGCTTCCTTGATCTTAAGCCCCAAAATATCTCTAATATAGAATATCCATAGACAATCAACTTGATCCTGCTCCATTTTATCTTTATGCCGATTGAGATACGTCATCAAAAGCAGCATACCAAAAAGGGTTTCTCTTGTAGCACCAAAAATCGCTAACAAAACTGACTGTGAATAGTAGTTTTCAAGTTTTAGTGGCTCAATCTTCTCCAAAAATGACTTATTAAGCCAAAATTCAATCTTATATAAAGCGTCTTTAAGATTTGAAATAGCCTTCTCATCAAAAAGATTCACAAAATCAGCAAAAAGCTCCTTAGCTGAAGTAGACTGTACAAAAAGTGGCGCATAAAAATGAGACAAAAAATCTGAATTTGACTCTTTTACCAATCCCGAAATCTTAGTTCCAAACTTTTGTTTAAAGTCATCTAAAATCTGCGTATTAGTAATATTCAACCTCGTATCCTTAGGATTGATATCCTGAAAATATGCGGCTGTCATCCCTTCTAAATACAAAATCCCCGCATAAAAATCCGCAACAATCTTCTCATCACTTCCTTTGATAGGGATAGAAAACTTATTTTTCCCAGATCTTACCTTATCATTGATATAATGATAATAATAAAGATTTTTCCCATAAATATAGAGGATATGCCCTAGATATTCAAGTTGTGCAGGATTTGCCTCAACATTAAGCATCTCTTTAGAAACAAAAAGAGAGATTAAATCTGGTTTTTGAATTCTTGTATAAAAAGAATCCCCTCTAGCATTAGTAAATCCCCCTAAAAGAGTAATATAAAAATTCAAAAGCCTCTCAGTAACTTTAGACTCCCTCTTAATTCTCTCTGGCACATCAAAAGAAGAAATATCATCTCCATTATCTATGGCTGAGAGCATTTCATCGATATCCTCGAGTAAATCTTCTCTCCCCTCCGATCTAAAAAGTTTGATAATATAGTTCTGAACTCAAGCAAAAAATCAATGCTTATATTTTTTGTAGGTCAAAAGATAATCCAAAAGCCTAGGAAGATTCTCCTCAGACTTTAGAAAACTCTGAACTAAACTATCTAATTCAGTCTTATTAAAAATTTTTGAAACAATAGCCTCAACCACCAAAAAAGGATCAGAATTTCCTATCAAATATTTCACTAGAATATCTGCCGGCCAAATATAGGTGAGAACAGACTGCTCAAGTGGAGAAGAATGTGGCAAATACTTAGTAGTTGCATAATTTTGTTTGAATGCTTTGAGGATTTTTTCTCACTTACGATCCTGCAAAATTCGTTCAAGAAATTCAGATTCTTCTCCCTTTCCAGCAAAAAGCGTGTTTAATCTTTTATAAAAATGGAACAATAAAAAGAAAAATGAAGTTTCCTTAAGTAATTCCTTTTTAACAGCATCAAAATCTGATTTAGAAATCTTGGTATCAAGCTGCTGAAAAGTAATCTTGTAAAAGTCAAAGAACACCTCGATAAACCAATTATAGTTTTCATTTTCCTGCTCTGATGGGAAAACTTTTACCCTTGAAGCAAAGGTAAAAGACAAAAGAAATACAGTGTATAGAAGCTGCGTAAAATAATGATGAGGATATCCACGCAAAGTATCTGCGAAATATAAACTCGAAAGCAATGTGATACCATTGGAAAGGTTAGCTGGGGAATAGAAATGATATCCATTAAGATTTGCCGCTACACAATAGGCAAAATACGTTTCAATATCCTTTTGTTTGTCAGTATTTCCATATTCTCAAAATCCCATCTTAAACTCCACAACATCCAAGTTCACATCAAACAAATTAAGCTTATAATTTTCAATAATTTTACGATTGATAATTGAGAAAAACTCCCTAGAAGAAATAAAGCCAACAAACATACTCGCTGGATTTACCATATTTTGAATAGTCGAATTTGGGAATTTTGTTAGTAAAAGTCTTTTAAAAAGATGCATTATTCATAAAAAGAATAAAAAAATCTGATTTTTATTTCCTTTTTCAATGATAGTAAAGAAGCTCTCTTTTTCAAGAGTTTTCTCAAAAAAGTAGCTTAGAAAGATTATATTAATTATTTTTTTCTTGATTTCAGATAAAAAATCACTATAAGATTCGCTCGCAAAAATTTAAAAGAATGACAAAAATTACATTAAATCCAGACTCTCAAGAGGTATTTCCTCTTGTAGAAGTAGAACTCAAGCCACTTGGGAAAAACTTTCTCAGAAATGAGCAAAAGAAAATCAATGAGCATGATGTTTGGCTTTCAAACTTCCCATCTAAAGATGGGAAAACAAGCTATGATGTTAGACTCACAACCATTTTACAAGAAAATGGATTGGAACGAATCGCCACTCAAAAGGGACATGAATCTTCTGATTTCATACTCCTCCAGGGGAAAGTTGTTTGGGAATATAGTGAAGATTTTCTTCGTAATAAATCCTACAAACACTATCAAGAGTGCAAGATCAAGTTTTATCAAACTTCTTCAAAAGCAATATTACTTTTACAAGAAAGTTGATAAAATAGATCATCAAAAATCAGTTCAAGTTTATCTTGAGCTGTTTTTTTATACCGAAAAAACTTCTTGCATTTTGCATTAATATTAGTATGATGAGGGCAGATAATCTTTTATCTCTTGTATTCAACAAAAATGCTACTATTTAATTTCCAAGACTTCATCTCAGAAATGAGAGAAAAAGCTGACAAAAAAGAGATTGTAGAAAAATATGAACAGCTTTATGGACCAATTCAAGGGGATATTTACGATCAAGTTCGATATACAGATTATCTGAGCAAATTTTCTTATGTAGAATATGCAACTTCTGAGGAGTTATCTGATGATTTTGACTGGGATCTTTTGCAAAAGCTAGTATTATGATCATTTTCTAGTGATTATGAACTCAAATTTGACCAAGAAAAACATGAATACGAACTCTATATTGCAGTAAAAAATTGAGATCAAAGCGTTGTAAAAACACTTTCTGAACTTTGGTCTTTTCAAGTGCTCAGGCTCTATGAAATCTATATTGAAGAGCAACTCAACCTTCATATCCTCAAAGCTGAAGATGAAGATCAGGGAGCTATTGATGCACAAAGAGAAGTTAGACTAAAAAAATGGGGAGCAATCCTAGACACTATGGATAGAGTTCAGCTTGCAGAGGAAGTAAAAGCCTCTCAAGAGGAAATGCTTGGAGACCTAATGGGACAACTCTAAACCTAAAAAAATATAAAAGACTGACTACAAAAGTCAGTTTTTTTATTTCTATCACAAAATACGAATCTTAGCTACCAAGAAGAATAGTAACCAATAATCTCTCCAAGTAATAAAACTAAGCATAAATCAAAAAACTCTCTCATAAGAGAGAGTTTTTCTCTAGTGTGAGAACATTCTAATTATCTAGTTCTCAAAGTCAAACTAAACCAATCCATGAATCCCTGATAAAATCTATTCCAAGAGTCAAAAGTCGGATTTCTTTCTCCATTTATTACAGCTCTCATATTATTGTAGAATCTATCACTTTCTGACTGCCAAAAACTACTATTTCTAAGCCTTGGATAATCTCTCTTGAGCGTTGAGATAACTCCCTGCCAGATATTATAAACAGCTCTAAGCTTATCATATTCAGCATTAGTATAGTTATAGTTATTATTGTTTTGTCTCCAAGTATTATCATAATAACTTCCTCCGACAGAAAGTTCAATACTATCAGTTATAGAGCTATCAGATCTATCAGTAAAAATAACCTTATATTGTCCATTATTTCTAAACCTGATGAAATTTGTAAGATACTTTCTTCCATAATCTGATCTATAAAAGTTAACATAACTAGAGCTAATATCATAATCTGAACTTGAAGCCATAGACCAATAATATCAGTCCTTCTTTTGCACCTTTACTGAAAGCTCTCCATTATAGTTCTCATTTTTAGAATTTGAGTATCTCTGATATGCGGTAAGATTAAGATCCACCCAGCTACCAGCACTCACTGAACTACTTCCAGATTTTTCTACCCTTATTTGACTAGAGGTATTATTATTTCTACCTCTACCAACATAGAAACTTGCAGTAGTTGTTTCCCCATTATCAAGTCTTGCTGTAAGTCTGAATTCTCCATCTTTTCTAAACTTCAAGAATGAAGAGAATGATTTTGAGCTCTCTGAACTGTAGAAAGTATAACTAGATCTGTCTAAGTCATAATCTGAACTATATGCTGATCTCCAGTATCCATCTCTATATTCCTCTACTTCAAATCTCACAGTTTGAGAAGAATAGTAATTTCCATCTCTCCTCACGCGAAGTGAAACCCATTGATCTACACTAGGAGAAGTTGTACTAATATCATCTATAGCTACCCAGTTACTCCTATTATTGTCCCGCCTATTATTATTACCGTTTCCAACAGTAAAAGTCTGATATGCAGTGTAATTTGTTCCATCTATCTGCGCTAGAATCCTATACTGCCCATTATTTCTAAATCTAAGGAAATTAGTTAACCTCCTTTCTCCAGCATCAGAGTAAGAAAAATCATAACTTGATCTCTCTAAACTATAATCAGAACTTGAAGCAGTTCTCCATGTTCCGTTCCTATACTCCTCTACGGTAAAATTTACTCTTCCATTAAAATAATTACTATATGAAGCACTCGTATTTCTTACTCTCAAAGTCATATCAATCCATTGATCAGTACTTGGATTATTCGTAGAAACCGAACTAAAATCTACCTGATATCCCCAGTAATTATTATTCCAGTCACGATTATTTGAATCAGAGCCATCAGTAAATCTTCCATTTCTAAAGTCATAATTTGCCACTAAAACTGAATATGCATTTGGCGTATCAGCTCTAAGTTCCACTTTCATGTCAGATCCCCCATAGTTGAAATTTCACTGACAATTAGGCAAATCAATACGATTATTATTCGGCAAAGTCAACTTACAACTAAGTGAATTTGAACTCACACGAGAAGAACTTACTTCTGCCCTATAAGTATCAGTTCCCGTCTTAGCGATATCAAAACAAAACGAGCTTCCATCAGTAAAACTAATTGTCTGACATCAAGCAAAAGCTGCATTTGCCAGTCCTGCCACTGGAAGCATAGCTGCTAAAAGCAAATAGTGTACTTTCTTCATTATGCATTAGGATAAAAAATAAAAAGTCTGATTTTCATCTTATCTTATATCCTCTAAGATAACGATTCTATGAGTAAATACAACCTCTTTTCCCCCAATACCGATAACCAAACGCTAGCAGATTCCCTTTACAAATCCAAGAAAAAAACTAAAAAAAGAAAAATCTGAATTTTACCCTTTTTTATCAAAAAAAATGCCTCAGAATACTCAAATTCTCACCCTTAGAATATGCAATATATGATTCAAAAAGCTGGTCAACTGAGAAATTTCTAACAAATATAGAGAAGTAAAGCCTTTCTGGACCTCAAGACTTTTTGAAGCCAATTGAAATCCTAAAAATTTCTCAGAAATCCACATAAAAAACTGATACCAACCAGACTCCCCTCTTGCAATTTATGATTTTTGAGGTATTCAAGGACAAGAGCTCCACGAGTGAAAACTCTGTTACAAAATCAAGCTAGGGAAACTCAAAGAAATAAGAAATTTTGAAAAATAAATCATTACCAAAAGCAAGAAAATCCTTGTCTAAAAACAAAAAACTGCTTGAAATCGAGCCTAAAATCATCATACTGAAACTAATTGTTTTATCTTAGTATTTCTCAAGCTCGTGGCAAATCCTCTTATTGACGATCTTCTAGCCTCTACTGATATCGTCGAGCTCATCAGTAGATACGTTCCCCTCAAAAGAGCCTGAAGCAACTTTTCTGGTTGCTGTCCTTTTCATAATGAGAAAACTCCATCTTTCATGGTCTCACCTACCAAGCAAATCTTCAAATGCTTTGGGTGTGGGAAAGGGGGAAACGCATTGACTTTTTTCCAAGAGATAGAAAAAATTGATTTTCGAGATGCTGTAAAAGAACTCGCAAAAACCCAGCATATTGATATTGAAAAATATAATCTCAACACGCAAAAAATCAGCGATGAGAGCGATCAAAAAGCAAAACTGAAAAGAATGCATTCACTTACTCAGCAATTTTTTCTTGCTCAGCTCAAAGAATCAACTCAAGCTTTAGACTACCTAACTACTCATAGAAAACTTTCAAAAAATCTGATCGAAGAATTTGGTATCGGATATGCACCAGATAAGCACTACCAACTCATCCAACTCCTGAGAGAAAAAGGTTTTACAGACAATGATCTCTTAGAGGCATCTCTGGCCAAAAAAAATGCAAATGGAGAAATCTATGCCTTTTTTAGAAATAGGATCACCTTTCCAATCTATGATACGATGGGAAATATTGTTGGATTCTCAGCTAGAGTACTCAATCCTGAAGATAAACCCAAATATCTCAATAGTGCCGAGCATAAAGCCTTTGAAAAATCAAAACTTCTCTACTGACTAAACTTTGCCAAAAATTATATCAGAGAACAACAAAAACTGATCGTTGTAGAGGGGCAAATGGATGTTCTCTGACTAGCAAAGCTTGAAACACCAGTCTGAGTCGCCACCTCTGGAACAGCGCTCAGCCAAGACCATATCAAACTTATGAAGAGATACACCGAAAACATCTTTCTCCTTTTTGACAACGATAATGCTGGTCATCAGGCAACTTTAAGAGCCCTCAAACTCTTTTATCAGCAAAACATGTTCCCAAAAATTATCAAACTTCCAGAAGGATTTAAAGATGTTGATGAACTTTCAAACACTCCAGAGGGGAAATCAGCTTTTGAAACTTGTCTCATGAATGCCCAGGATGGTTTCCTAGGCATCTACCATCAGATGAGATCAGAACTTGATATGACCTCACCTATCGACAAACAGAAACTCATAAATACTCTCTTTGAACTCATTATCTCAGTTAATAGCCTCACCATCCAAGAGCACTACAAGCAACTCCTCGCAGAAAAGCTTGGATTCGCTTTTGAAATCCTTGATGCTCAGTTTAAGAGATACAAAACAACAGATGGGAAGCTTATTCTAAATCAACAGAATAGACAACAACAGCAAGAAAACACTGATCGTTACCAACTCCATAGAGATGAACTCGTTGTCAGTCTTTTTTACCAATGAGCACTAGAAAAATATCTCTGAGATTTCCAAGGAGCGAAAACACTTTTTGATATCATTACGATCATCTGAGCATCTAAACCAGATTCCCTCCTCGCACAAGCATTAAATAACAAGCTCACACCAGAACAAATCTCCTCTCTTAATGAACTTGGAATATGGCGAGACGCACAGCTTGAGGAACATCAAACAACTGAAAAAAGATACCAAATCATCCTCCAAGCCATTCTCCCAATTCTTCAAAAGTGGCTTCAACTAGCACTCAAACATTCAGCACTTTCAGCCGAGCAAAAAAGACAACTCCTAGAACTCAGAAAAAAACTATAAAAAAATCAGAATAAAAAAACTCTAAGTCTATACTTAGAGATTTTTTAATATCTGCTCCAAAGCAGGATTTTGCTTCGCCTTTTCCGTCAAAAGGGTAATCATCTGCTGATCTAAAGCAAAAATTGAAAATTCCTTCAGTAAATGATCACGATAAAAAACCTTAACACGATGAAGACCAGAAACAACAGGAGTCAGATTTACTTTTCTTTTTTCTCCCAAATAACTAATACGATCTGGAAACACCTGCATTCCACTTCCAACTTCTACCTTGATCTCTCATTCAAGAAACCCTTGATCTCCTCTCTTATTCTTAATCATCAATTCAATAGATTTTCCAAGCTTTACAATAGGATACGACAATTCTCAACTAATATGCCCTGCATTCAACAAATATCCAGCTGAACTAGTGCCTTCATTTAACTGCTCTGCCTGAAAAATTCTTCCTTGTGTCTCCAAAAACAAAATCGGATCCAAGGTATTTTTCTGAATCAATGACCAACATTTTGCCTCATTTACAACTTGAAAAAGATTTTCTGCCTCACAGTCAGTCTGCGGATAGTAAGGATGCTTTCCCTCATTAGTATCGATCTGAAAATGAAGGTGAGGACCTGTTGTATTCCCAGTATTTCCAATTTTTCAGATCAATTGCCCCTCTCCTACTTTATCTCCTACCTGCACCAAAATTTCACTCAAATGCACATAATTTGAATAAATAAAGCGACTTCAAATCTGATGTTTGATTGTAATAACATTTCCCCATTCACCCTTAGCATGAGCCTGAACTACTTCACCAGTCCCCATTGAATAAACTGAAGTTCCTACAGTCGATACAATATCCACTCCTTTATGCGCTCATTGCCCCATATCTCGACCTCAGACATAGGTTGCACCTCGCAAAACAGAATACACAGAACGATGCAAAGGATTTTTTATAAAAGAAAGGTAATCCGCACCTTCGATTTTCGGCAATTGGATCTTGCACAGCTCCTGAGTACCACAAAATTTCCCCTCCACTTCTGGAACTGGATACTGCCAAGCTCAGGCATATCAAGCCGCGACTCCTGCAGTCAAAAAAACAGAAAAAATCAGATTTTGTACCCCCTTTTTCATACTTTCTCTAAAAATTACATTTTAAAATCAGAAAAATCAGTATACTCCTCTCCTCCAGAAAAACAAGGAAAGTTTTAGACTACCACATTATTTAAGCAAAGTGCGAAGCAAACTAGTTACATTCACAATACTTTCATTTGTCCTAACGATATCTTCCATAATTTCATTTGGAGCTCTATGGATAATTTCTTTGATGTTTGCAGGATTTTTACCAGAAAGATCATAGTCTTTGATCTCTGAAGATGGCACAATCCAAGAATGAGGTCAGACTTCTCTTTTTTTGAAAGCTGAAATCATGCCTTGAAGCTCTTCAAAAGTAATTGGCTTATTCTTAGTCAATTTACGACCAAGATCAATCTCATAATATCGAATCTGCTCGGTAGCTTTGGTCTTGTCAAAGAAGATAATATTAGTCTTAACTCCACTATACGGTAAGAAAATCCCAGCAGGCAAAGAAACTATAGAATGCAAATTAAAGTCTGAGAGTAACTGCTTTTTGACTTCCTGAAAAGCATTGGAAGTATTAAACAAAACTCACTCTGGGACAATGATCGCAGACCTTCCTCAGGTTTTTAATCTTTTCATAAAATGTTGAAGAAAAAGCATCTCTGTTGCATTGGTCTTGATAGGGAAATTGGACTGGATGGCATCTTTTTCTTTTCATCAAAAGGGAGGATTTGCAAGGATGATATGATAAGCATCCTTTTCTTCAAAATCCCTAATATTGTCTACAAGAGTATTTTTCTTGTTAATATTAGGATTTTCAATACCATGGAGAATCATATTCATTACTCCCATAATATAGGCAATCGGCGTCTTTTCATTTCCCCATAAGGCTTGATGATTGAGCCAAGTAAGCTGCTCAGTAGTATTAGCTTGAGGTCTGAGGTATTGATACGCTTCTATCAGAAAACCACAAGAACCTGTCGCACCATCATAGATTGTTTCTCAAATCTTTGGGTCAAGACACTCTACCATCGCCTTAATCACCGCTCTTGGAGTATAGTACTCTCCACTATTTCCTCCATCATTCCCCATCCCTTGCAAAAGATCTTCATAAATTTTAGAAAGTTCAAATAAATCTGACTGCGACTGGAAATTCATTTCATCAATAATATCAATAACCTCCCTCATAGTATTTCAGTTTTCTATTCTATTTTCTAGAAAGTAGAACATCTCCCCAATTTTATACCTCATACTATGATAGTTACCCTCCTCATTACGAAAAGACTTGAGATAAGGGAAAAGTTGAGTATTGACAAAATCCTTGAGATCATCTCAAACGAGAGCCTTCGTATGATCTAACTTTCCACCTTTTTTAGGAGCAGCTCGAGAAGATCGCTGATAAACTGAATCAAGTAATCTCGTGTATTTTTTACCATTAAGCGTACTTTCCAATTCATGAGCCGTTTCATAATCAGCAAGAAATTTTAGAAAAAGAATCCAGCTGATCTGCTCAGTATAATGCATTGCCCCAGAGATTCCATCATCACGGCGAAGAATATCAGTAATACGATTGATTTGTGCTTGCATACTAAGATTGAACAAAAAAATAAAATCAGATTTTTATTTGTTTTTTTTAAGATATTAATCGAGAAGTACTACGGTTTCAGTGACAAGTAGAAAATAATCCATGGAAAATCTTGAGCATAAAGTACCCATGTAATTTATATCTGCCTACCAAGAAGTTTTGAGATTTCATGCTGAACCGTTTGAGGATAAATATGAGCATCATATATAAATCTCTAAAATAATAAAAAGCCACATTTAATAAGAGATACGACCTATAATTTTCGTAAAAAGCTCATCTAATAATTCTATATATATAGAAATATCAAAAGAATCCATATATCTACTTTTTAGCAGATTTTCCTTGCTACTTTCATCTAGGTCTAGTCATAGCATTGAAAATATAAAGAAAACGTAAAGTATTTTAAACTCTTCAATATGTTGATTTATAAATGTCATCAAAACATTTTTTTCCTTTTTCAAAGAAGCAAGATTAACAACTTTGTCTTCATCTACATAATTTTTCATCTGTAACTGCAAAACTTTAGCAAAAGCCTTTAATTTTGTTGTTACCTGATCAATTAGTAGAGCCTCTTTCTTATTGTTTTTTAAAAACATATCAAACCCTTCTGTTAATAGAGTATCTTGTGACGAAAAATGATAGAGATCTTTAGCAATTAAATCCTTCTTTCGTAGCAAATTTTGCTCTTTCTCAGCCAACAATTCTACCCATTTTTTAGTGTTTTGATCAATACTCTCTGTATTCGTAGATTGAATTTCCCTGAGTTTAAGAAAACAATCCAGAAAATATTGCTCTATGTCATCATGAAGAGATCTTTTAAGTGGACTAATTTCCCTAAGTAATTTCTCTTTTAATGTATTAAGAAAGGATAAGATAGATATTGCATTAGTTATATTTTCAAGCATATTACTGTATACTAATTAAATTCATTATTTACTCCTTGAGTGAGGACTTTTTCTAGACTACTCTGCCAGAGCTCATCACAGTGCTCGATCTGGCTATTTAGTTGAGTTTTGAGCATAGTGATCTGTTGGTGGACTTGATCAAGATGGGATACAATTTGAGATTGCGTTTCTAAGTCAGGAAGAGGAAGCTCAATATTATCTATATAAGTCTTACTAATATTTGGTTGAGCTCATCAAAAACTATCTCTAATAATCTTATCCCTCGCTTTTAACAAAAAATAGTAAATATACTTTTCAACGAACTTATTTTGAGTATTTTGAATAGCACAAACAGCTTGATTTGTTGCCGCATCTATTCATAGAATTCCTAACTTTCACGCAGTTGCCCCATACATAGCAAGCAATAAAGTTCCTTTAGTAAACTTTTTTGCAGAAGAATTTTCAAGCCCCAATAGAGTAATTGTTTCTGTGTATTTTGTAATACAATCATTATCTTCCAACTCTCATGATTTCAATCGAACAATCCCCTCTCATCGATATAATAGATTTGACCTGCTAGGAGTTCCTCCACTCTGAGTTTTAGCGATTTCCCCGAACTTAACCCATTTCCAATTATTTAAGTTGTACTCTCTCTAGATTCTCAGAAAGCTAGGTCAAGACTGGAGTTCCACATCTCATCAAGCATCGCAAGTTGAGACTGATACTCGCTCTTGAGCTTGGAGATGGTTGCATTGAGCTCATCCAGATACGCGACGATTTTCTTTTGCTCTTCAATTGGAGGAAGGGGGATTTGGATTTGAGCAATGTCTGAAAGTTTCAATGATGGATATGCTTCATTTTCCGATAGCTCTGAGATATTAATTCTAAGAAAAAGATAAAAAAGGTATTTAGTAGTAACTTTATTTTCTACATAAATTCAAGCCAGATGAGAAACTAAATAACCATCAATGCCCAAAATAGCTTTTTTATTTGTTAAAATGGAAGCTCAACTTTTAGGGAGAATAATTGTCCCCTTTAAAGCTTTTACCAATTTGTGAGAATCTATACATTGCTGATTTACTAGATCTCTTGTGCTAGTTAAGTAAATCTGATCTACAAGTTGACCAAGATCAGAAGTTCTGATAAATGGAACTTTTCCGTTTTCAAAATTTTCTTGTCATTGAGGTGCAGCGGATCAAGAAAAAACTTTTGCTATTTCTCAGAGTTTTTTTAGTTGTCGATTAAACTGACGCATAATAATTTATTGAATATTTAAAAATCATTCTAAATAGTCTTTTTCAAATCTTTCTAATTTTATTTCTTGGTTCTTTTGAATTTCTTTCATTTTTAACTCAATTTTATTTAAGTCATCAATCCCCTGAAAATATCTAGACAATTTATCAATTAATATTTCTGATACTCATCGATTTTTTAATAAAATTTCATGTAATTCTGCATACCCATACTCCAACTTCTTAATTAAGAAATTCAAATTAATTCAAGGAAAGTTATATTGATTAGCAACTAAGTTATATAAGTTTTGAAAACAAGATAAATATTTAGGATATTTAAAATTAAAGACATCATAAATCAATCAAAACATATCTTGTATAATTTTATCAACATCCTTACCTTTTTTATAAAATTTTATATATTCTCTATAAAATTTCACTTCTCAATTACAATAATAATACCATGCCCAATTAATATTCGGATCCGCAAATGGATCCATGCTGTAAAAATTCCCCTGAAGAGCCCCAAAAAACGAGCTAATACATTTTATAATATTTTCAAAATCTTTTTTATTTCCGATTCTTTCAAAATGATATCTATATCCAGACAATATATGATTAACAAAGGCAATTTGTTTAGAATCTTCAATAAATTTATTTTTCTTTAATATATCAGGGAGTCAATAAACAATTTCATTTAAAGATTGTTCTTCCTTTTTTAAATAAGCATAGGTCTCAGGGATATGATCATCATCTTCTATAAATTTACACATTCATACATCTTTGTTCAGAATGCTTTTTATATCTGAATAATCTGAAACCACTACTGCGTTATTCGATTTTTCATATTCTTGATCTGAATATAAATCAACTACTCCTCATATAAAGTGCTTTCAAAACCTTCCAGATCTTCAATAGATATTTTTACGATCAAATTTTGTTAATCATTTCTTAGATCATTTATTTCTATCTGCTATAATTACCATTTTAGCTGTCGTATTAATTCATTCAATTATAGTGGAAGTACAAAAAAGGGTCTTTATTTCTCCCTTATTAAAAAGGTGCAAAATCCAATTCTGAATAAATCTTGGCATTCATCTATGATGAAAAGCTATATTTTTTTTCAAAGTTGATATTAAAGAATAGTCTGGATCTATAACTTTTTTTAAATACTCAATAAAATATGCTACATCTGGGCTTAGAGTAGAACTAGTTAGCTTTGATGCCATTTGCATACTATATTTTTCAGCATTTTTTTTAGTTCATGAATAAACAATACACTGATATGAGGACAAAAAAGGAGAAATTCTCTCTATTTTATTTCCTGTTTTTTTCAATTCTATTCATTGTATTTTGCCTTTTTCAACTGCCATAATTTTAGGAACCAATTCTTGTGTATATTTTTTAAAAAAAATACTTTCTTGTAACTTTTCATCAAATTCATCAATATAGGGTCAGGCAAGGTAACAATAATTTGTTTTTTTTAATAAACGATATAAAATATTGTCAAAAATTTTACTTCTTTCGTCTTCATGATCATTAATTTTATAAATTTCATCCATCATAAAAAAATCTAATTTTCACGAAAAACTTTCTAATAAAACATCTGCCTTTTCTGGAGTTAAAATAAAAATATTATTTTTATCTGAATAGGATAAATTAGGATCATAATAATTAGAGATAGTATAGTTCTTTTTTAACTTAGAAATGTTATAAATTTTATGAAATATCTCGGTACATAAAGCATTTGTTGGTACAACTATGAGAGAATTAGAGAAAATAGATGTAAACTGAATTAATATTTCAAATAAAACAAAAGTTTTTCCAAAAGATGTAGGAGCACTAATACAAATCTTCTTTTTTTCTTTAAATAGCTCTATTACCTCTTTCTGTAAGGGGGTTAGCACAAAACCTTCCGAAATGCTACTTCAAAGCGTTGCTACTGATATGAAATCTTTGTCAGAAATATATAAATCATCAAAAAAATTAGCATTTTGAAATAAGGCACTATCGAAATACCCATATATTTTACTAGCGACTATACAATCATAAATTAGCTGTCTAACCATAGAATCTTCTGGATTAGAATTTGCTATTTGACACAACTTACGAATTGCATCAGTACGTTTTGTAGGATCAAAAAGAGATGAATAAATACGTTGTAACTCACTAATTAATTCTTGCATTATTTAATATAATCTAGTAAAAATTAATAATTATAACTATCTCTTTTTTTTATAAACAATTCTTTAACAGCAGAAATATCCTTAAAAGGCAAAAGTATAAACTTAAATTTTATGTTCATTGTTGTATTTATATCCACAAATTTTTTCCCTAAAATAGATTTAAACTTTCTTTCATAATCTTTTTTGACTTTTCTATCAATTTTAAAATCCTCATTATTTTTATAATCATTAATAAGTGAAAGATCATAGGTTAACAAGACTGGAATTTCAAAATTTATACAGTCTTTATTTCATTTTATAAGATTTTTGATTACCTTTTTTTCTTCTTGAGAAATTATTTCTAAATTAGGAGTCAAAAAAGTAAATTCCTCTTCAATTTTAGTAATATTCAAATGCTCTAATAGAGATTGATATGCATCAGCTAAAGCGCTTGAAAAATCTTTATAGAACTTAGATTCTCATAGCCATAAAGTTAGTTGTTGAGACGAATCTAAACAATAATGAGCACAGTCAAAGCCATTAATTTCCATCTTATTTGCAGTTCTCTGTCTAATCTTGGTAACTAGTTTTTTTGCAGAAGGAAAATATTCCTTCAATATGTTGAATAAAATGGCTTCTCAAAACATACCTCCACTAATTCGATCCTTCTTGTTTCTTATTTTTATCATTCTATAGTTATATATCCTTTCCCATGCATCTACATGATTCAACCCCTCCTCTATCTCATCATGGGTAAGAGCATATTCTGTTATATAGTTATCAACAATAGCAACAATTTTATTTTGCTGATATTCTGTTGCCTCATAAGCAAAGAAAAAGTTATGAACTTCTTGCTTTTTATAAATAAGATCATCCTGATTTTCAGAATGTTTTATAAGTCGATCTTTTGTATTAATACTCATTAATTACAGTGTATGACATAAAAAATATTTTTACTTTTTCAGAATTTCGAATGTTCTTTCCCTTGTTATAGATAAGTAAGGAAAACTATACTCATCCCACTAACATTTACAACTCAAACCAACTTTTTTTCAAAAATCTCTTGAAATATCCTGACTCATTCCTAGACTTGTGAGTGTTTTTATCCTTAACCAACGATCACTACGACTATCAAGTACAATGTCATCGAAAGAAATAACCCACTCAAACCAAGCGAACCAGCAAAGTTCTATGCCCCACCCAAGGCTGATGGAGAAATCAGTTTCAAAGCTCTTGCCAAGGAGATTGCAGGTGCAGGCTCTACCGTATCAGACTCTGATATGCTCGCCGTCCTCAATGATCTCAACAAGCTCCTCATCAAGCATCTCTTAGAAGGGAAGATCGTCAGACTCGGAGATTTTGAATCTTTTCAAGTATCAGTCTCTGGAACAGGAGCTGAGACAGAAGCCAAATCTACCGCTAGCAATATCACTGGAAATAAGATCCAGTTTCGCCCAGGTGCAGAACTCAAGGCTATGCTTGCTACTGCTAAATATGAAAAGCTCAAGAAGCAGCAATCAAAATGTCCGTATCTTTTTATAAAAAGGTGCGGATATTTTTTTGATCCCCTTTTTAGACTATTTCGAGCGTATTTTACAACCTCCCCTATCCCCTCCTATCAGAGGGGAAATGCTCTAAAAAATTTCCCTCCCTGTCTCAGGGGAGGAGCCTCGAAGAGGCGGTGGGGTTGAGCTCCCTGTTAGGGGAGCTGGCGAACTTAGTGAGCCTGAGGGGTTGAATTGTCAGTGGAGATGCCCGAAGGGCGGTGGAATTGATCAACAAGCATCTAAATCCTAAATAACTCCCTCTGCAATTCCTTCCATACCTGCATCAATACCTCTTGTCCACCAAAGGCCTTAGTAAAATCCACAATATTGATCTGACCACGACCATAGAGCTTAATCAGTTCTCCCATCTTGGACTGCACAAGTTCCGTGCTTCCATGCTGCTGATAATATGCCAAGAGATACTCTAAAAAAGTTTTTGCACTCAGATTTTCAAATTTTTTCATCAAAGATTGTTCTAGCACTCGACCAACTCTTTCAGTTCTTGTCTTCATCTCCTCACCATAGCTCAGATAGGTCAAGACATCAAACAGATCACTCTCTGGAGCTTCAAACATCGCCTGAAGCAAGCTAAAATGCTCTTCATCCAGTCCAATTTTTCTCAGCTCTCCGAGCAAATCTTCTCTCGTTTTAGGATCAGATCGAAGGGTTCTCAGCTGCTCTTCTGACTGATACAATGCTGGAAGCTTACCAACGAGGCTCAAAAGATATTGTTCTGCTGTTAAAGGTTTCCCATCCTCTCCAATATATCTGGTTTCAACATTGATGATTTTGAGCTCTCTATTATCCAGGAGTTTGACTTTGAGTTTCTGCTTTGGAAGATAGGGTTCATCATAGTCTGAAGAAGAAACAGGATCAAAAGTCTGATTTTTTTCTTTTTTTGACTCTTTTGCTTGGTCTTCTGAAGACTCTGTAGACATCGGACCATCTCGCTTCTCATCATAAAAAAGATTCGTTGCCCCAGTAAAATCAATAATAGTAAAATAATCCTTCCCCTCAAAGACTCTCGTCCCACGACCAATAATCTGCTTAAACTCCACCATACTTCCAATACTGCGGAGCAGAACGATATTTCTGACATTCTTGGCGTCTACACCTGTTGTTAGCATTTGAGAACTGGTCAAAATAGTAGGAATCGTTTTCCCATTATCTTGAAAAAGCTCAAGATATTTTCTTCAGATTTCTCCTTCATTACTCGTCACTCTCACGCAATAATCTCCATCACGCACGGTTTTATATTTATTGATCGCATCTCTCATCAGTGCTGCATGCTCCTGATCTACACAGAAAATAATCGTTTTTTCATGAGGTTTGATATGTTCTAGGATCGTTTTTGCAATGAGATCTATCCTCTCAGGAACAATAATTTTTCTATCAAAATCTTTGAGCTCATACAAATCTTTTTCTTTATCTCCACCGAGAATCTCCACCTTGTCATCAATAACGAGTTCATCAAGGTTCGTCCGGATTCTTTTGACTTTATATGGGGTAAGAAATCCGTCTTCTATTCCTTCTTTGAGCGAATATTGATAAACTGGCTCACCAAAATAAGCATAAGTATTGATATTATCTTGATTCTTTGGAGTGGCCGTCATCCCAAGATGCACTGCTGATGAAAAATATTTAAGGATTTCTGCCCAATTCCCATCATCCTTTGCTCCTCCCCTATGACATTCATCAATAATAATAAGATCAAAAAAATCTGGATCATACTGACGGTAATATCCACTCTCCACACCCCCATTACCAACTAAAGTTTCTTCTGTAATTTCAGTCTCCTCATCCGTCCCTGAAATCAAAGCTTGATAAATCGAGAAAAACACATTTGCACTGGTCGGGACTTTCCCAAGTGCCTTTTTGATTTCTGATCCTTTGATCCTCTTGCAGTCTTTTTCTATAGGATTAAAAGTATTAAGTGCCTGATCAATCAAAATATTTCTATCCGCCAAAAACAGTACACGAGGACGACGGTTAAATCAGCTTTTTGACCATTTTGCTTGGAGAAGCTTGTAAACGATCTGGAATGCAATAAAGGTTTTTCCAGTCCCCGTTGCAAGCGTAAGTAAGATTCTTTCCTTGCCCTCTGCTAAAGCCGACAATGCTCTAGTAATCGCCAAATCCTGATAGTAACGAGGCTTTTTATCACCATCAAGAAAATAAGGAACGGATAAAAGCTGTTGCCTGAGAACAGCATGCTCATCTGTATATCTTTCATAGAGTTCCTCTGGACCTGGGAAAGATGTGAGTAGTTTTCCAGTCCCCTGCTGCATATCCCGTTCATAGATCTCTTCTCCATTGGAAGTATAGAGCCACCTCACCCTGAATTTCTTCCCATAATTTTTAACTTGCTCAAGTCCTTCTGTCACAGGGAGACCATATTTCTTCGCCTCAATGATCGCGAGATTTTGTCCATACATCTTAAGGAGATAATCAAGAAAAAGTGGAGCTGATCTTTTTCCTCCGGGGAGTTTACGCCCATCAGTAAAAGATCGCTCTCTCACGATATATTCCTCTTTCCAACCTTGAGCATAAAGTTTGGGGTCAATGAATTTAGATCTCGTATCAGCCTCTGAAAACATTAAAACTAGAAAACTAAAAAAATGAAAAACATATAAGGACTATACCCTTTCCCACACTAAAATCAAGGGCACTCCTCCATTCAAAAAACTAAGTAAAGAAAAAATCCTAGATAAAATCTAGGATTACTCCATATTCTAACAGATACTGCTGAATATTGGAGTCTTTGTCGTATTATTACGAGACAAAGTTTTTGCTGATTCAATCTGAGAAAGGAGATAATTAATTTCCTTACCAAATTCATCAGACTCAGACTGTTTTAAAAAGTCTGAGAGATGCGTAGAATCAATCATTGAAAACCGATTAAATAAATGAGGATATTCCCCAACAAAGGTGATCAGATGAATTGCATTCATCTTTGCCAATACATCAGGAGATCCAAAACGTTCATGCGTAATACAAAGGATCCTCTGATACGCATCCTCCCTCCTTTCTGAGAGCGTATGCCCTCCAGCCAAAGAATTTTGACGCATATAGGTCAAGACATCTACAGTCTCCTCAGGATGAGAGGCAAAGTCTAACAGCCTCTTTTTCTCAATTTCGAAATTTTTTGTTTTGTTCATATGATTACTAGTAATTTTAACTTTTTTTTATTTTAGGGTTTGTGAATATATAAATTTCGAGTAAAAAGTCAAGATATATTTTAAAAAAACAAAAAACTGACTCCAACAGAATCAGCATTTTGCTTTTATCTTCTTAATCCATAACACAATCAGGGCTGGCAAGAATCGAACTCGCGACGCGGAGCTTTGGAGACTCCCGCTCTACCACTGAGCTACAGCCCTATAAAATGAATATCCCTTGACCCAGGGAGTGAGGGGATCGAACCCCCGACAGCGGTTCCGAAGACCGATGTGTTACCACTACACCAACCCCCCATACATCAGTCCAATAAGCCCGGTTCTGTATTAGGTACTATTTATCTATTACTCCTTAGAGGAGTACTATTGCACTTCCATAACAAGTATGACAAGCTTGCACGAGCTACGGTTTACCACTCATCAGACCATCAGTCTGATTGAGTGTAGGTAAGCCTAGAACTAAGCTACCCTACTGTTTCACCTTTCTCCTCCTAAGAGGATAGTTTAATCTCTGTGGCACTTTCGTTTGCCCGCAAGAGCGATGTTCCAGTATCCGTTAGATACTAGCTGTTTTTTCGTGCCGGGACTTTCCTCACCTTTGGGGTGCAGTACCTAGACTGACGGTCTATATATACTAAAATACTTCTATAAATCAACTCAAAAAAACAAAAAAATCTGATTTATATCTACTCCTCCACTTATTTTCTCCTAAATATCGCATAAACGACCAAAAACGGGAAAACCAAGACCTTTTTCCAGCTCGGCTTCTGCCAAAAAAATGCTGGATATTCCTTGAAAAGCGTACTCATCGCTTTCCCAAACCTATTTTCCGGATTCTGAGTATCAAAAGGATACTTAAAAAAATCGAGCAAAAAACGTAGCATTACATGAAATAAAGTTAAAAAGCCCCGAAAAGTTTTCGAGGCTCTATGATCAGTTTTTTAGTCCTGTTTTTTTGCCTTTGCAGCAGTTTTTTTAGCAGGCTTTTTTTCTCCAGACTCGCTAGCTTCAGTCAATGGACCAACAAGCTTAGTATAAAGTTGTTTTTCTACAAAAAGCGGCTCCTGTTCATTATTCCAGTCAATTGTCAATCCAAGCAATTCAGTAACTTTATTGAGAATAAAGAACTTTTCAAGACTTTCCTTTGCTGCTGATTGAATTCCTTCAATAAATTCCTTTGCCTTTTCTTCTCCGATCTGAGAGAAATATTCAGCAACCTTCTCAGCAGACCCAAATCTCTTTTCTAAATTCTGCATTCTTACCTTCAATTCTTGATCAACCATAGTCTTAGGAATTATTACCTCAACTCCACTCTTCTTTACTTCAGAAAGATAGTTCTCAACAGTCTGAATCAAGCTATTTTCCTGCTTTTGTTTAAGAATCTCCTTTTTAATATATTCCCTAAGCTCAGCATTCGTCTTTACCTCTGCATCCTTTCCAAAAAGCTTTACGATCATTTCATCATTAAGCTCAGGAAGTACAATCTGCTTCACATCTTGAATAGTTACCTTCAAAACTTTTGCTCCGTCATGCTTTGCTTTAAGAACAGCAGGGAGCTTCTTCTCATCATACTTAAGCTCAATCACTTCTCCTTTCTTTTTTCCCTCAAAAGTCTTTGCCCAAAACTTGTCCTCAGCAAATTCTACTTCTCCAAGGTATGTTGTTCCCTTTTCAATACTCTTATCCTCAGCATCAAAAAATTCAAGTCCAAGCTTTGAAATAGTATCCAAAGCTACAACTTCAGCATCTTTATAATCAGCATAATTCTTCTGAATATTGAGCAAAGAATCCTCTACTTCCTGCTCTGTAGCTTCTACACTAACTCCATCCATTTTAACTGCAGACCAATTCTTACCTTTTACATCAACCTCAGGATACACATCAAGAGAAAACGTTACTGTTGTAGTTCCCTTTTCATCTTTCGTATCAAAAGCATAAGGCTCTCCGATAAACTTAATATCAGAATTTTCAGCCAATAAAGCCTGAAGTCCCTTATTGATCAAATGTTCATTGATTGCCATACTGATATATTCAGGAGAAACCTTCTGCTCCACAATATGCAAAGGCACTTTCCCAGCTCTAAAACCTGGAACATTCATATCCTTTGCAAAATGTTGCAAAACATGACTCCTCACTCCATTTTTTTCCTCATCAGAAAACGAAATCGTAATAGTATAATTGCTCTGTTGAGCTTTTGCTAATTTCTTATCCATTGTCCAAAATAATGAAATAATAAAAAATTTGAAACCGAAATTAAGTCTAGCTATTCGCTCCTTGTTTTCAAGAGAAAAAATCTACTGTTCCTCCCCTCTCCAACCCCCAAAGTTCTAAAAGCCCAGTGAAAGAAATGCCCTTGCTTTTATCAAGCATATTCTTAGGATTATAGACAGAAAAAAGACAATAAATTCTGATTTCTTTTTCTTTATTTTCGATAGATAAACAATGAAAGTTTCTCATGCTCTTGGTATTGACCGAGGTAGTAAATATATTGGTCTCGCCTATACTCCGCTCAATGCAGATGTTGTTTTCCCGATTGGATATGTAATGAATGATGCAATGACCTATTACTATATAGCAGATCTTATCCAGAGATATCACATTAGAAAAATCATTCTCTGATGGCCTCAGAAACAAAAAGATATCCAAGAACATATCACAAAGTTTATGGAATCTCTGAATTATATTATTGAAAATCAAAGGATCGAAATCGAAACGGTAGATGAAGATTTCAGTAGTGTACAATCAGGAGAAATCGTTTCTGACTTCAAAAAAAATGCAACGACAGACACCATCAGTGCGATGATCATCCTTGAAAGACGAAAACAATCAAAAAAATCTGAAAACTAAAACAGCGACCTCATACAGGTGCTGTTTTTCTAATTTTTTAATTCCGCTTGGGTAGAAGTCGAGTAATCCAAGTATTAAAAAGAGGAGCTTCAGATGAAAGCTCAAGTTGACCAGAATTACCTATTTTACCCATTCCTAGTTTAGACTGAATATTCTTGATTTCACAAACTAGTGGAAAGAAATCTGCTCCTTGCCCAAGTGCTAATAAAACTTGAGAACTTGCAAGCTTAAGCTTATTTTCCTCTTTTAATTTGTAGAGAATATCTGGTGCGATATTCGCATAATCATAACGATACAACCCATTCTTTAAACGGTTATCCTTCTCCTCTTTAAGCGCCTCAGCATAGACTAAAATATCTTCAGCCAAAATACTAACCTCATCTAAAGAATAATGAATAATCTTTCCATTACCTAGACAACGAGCGACAAAAATCAGATTTTTTTCTTTTGTTCCCATATCCTTTTTTATTTAATTATGAATATATAGATAAACATTTTTAAGAAAAAGTCAAGAAATTAAAAAAACAGCATCTAAGAAAGATACTGTTTCCTCTTCAAAAAAAATACAATCTTCCTCAACTTTCTAAAGAAAAAAGTTTAGGGACCCAAAGCTCAAACTTAGAAACTCCAGGAGGAAGGATTTGAGAATCTGAGAAAAGAAACTCAGGTTGCTCAGGATCTCGGAACAGATAAGATGCAGATTCTAAATAAGCCTTAAGACCTTTTTTAAACTCCAAGAAGTCATCAGAAAGCATCAACTCTTTTAAAATCATAGGCTTCATACGCGCAAGTTTTTGCTCATTTGCCAATTGAGCAAGCCCATCTCCCAAAAAGGAAGATTCACAATCATTAGAGAATAAATCAAGTTCAAGATTCTGATCTTCATACTTCTTAAGAAGTTTATTCACTCTAGTAATTGCTTTTGAAAGCTCTTTGAGATCATTGTAAGACAGCACGATAAATGGCAGCATAATTTTCCGAAGTTCGACTGAGAAAAGAGAACTCCCAATCTGATTTTGACCTTTTTGTCTCATAAAAAATGATGTTTTTAGTAATGATTACTTTTATTTATATAATCTATAAAATAACGATTTTTCTATAAAAGTCAATATTTTTTAAACAAAAAACAGCACCTGTATATAGGTACTGTTTTCGCATCTAAAAGATACAATGTTCATCAGCTTTCAATTGCGAACAACTTAGGAATCCAAGTTTCTAACCTAGATCTAACCTTTTTGCCATTGAGGGCATAAAAAGTTACCAGAGGTTGCCCCTTATCTCTACATTCGCCTCCATAGCATTCAATCTCATCCTTGAGATCCTGCTTGAAAGCTGAGAAATCATTGCTGAGCACAAGCTCCTTTACAGGAGCTACAGAGAGCCCAGCAAGACGCCCAGATGATGCAAGTGTATCAACCACATCTCCAACGATCTCTTCTTGAGAAACGCCAGAGTCCGGTCCCAAACTTTTCATCTTTTTATCCAGAGCTTTATTAACTCTAGAGAATGCTTTAGAAATTTCCTTGAGATCATCATAAGAAAGTTCTATTGACGCTGACAATGTTGCTTTAGGAACAACTGGGGAGATAGCATCTCCTACGGAAGGATAAATCTTTTCCATAAAAAAACAATTTAATTAGTACAACTTTTTTATTTGTAAAATACAAAATAACGATTTTTTCATAAAAGTCAAGATATTTTTTTAAGAAAAAGTTAGAAGCCGTACTTCTAACTCTCATCATCTTCATCAAAATTATACTCCTCAAAATCATCATTATCATCATAGTCATCCCTTCCATAATCCTCATCATCATCAAGATATTCGTCTTTCTGCTTCTGAGCTGGCTTTCTTCATCTCTTCTTCTTTCCTCACTCACTATTAAGCTTTTCGATATCATCTTCAATTCCGAGCATTTTTTGAAGCCCCTGGTGTTCTTTCAATTTTTGAATAACCTTTTGCTCAATCTGCCTCACTCTTTCTCTCGTTACATCAAACTCTTCTCCAACTTGTTCAAGAGTAAATTTTGGACCATCAATTCCATACCTCATCTTCACGATCTTTGCCTCTCTATCATCAAGCATCGCCAGAATGCTATCCAAATTATTTCTAAGTGCAGCCCTCTCCGCTAATTGATCTGGTCTCAAGGTATTTCCATCTTCAATCAAATCTGCAAGCGTATCTCTTCCTTCATCTCCAACTTCTCTATCCAATGAGACATTTCAAAAGATCACTTCTTCCAGCTTTTTAATCTTTTTAATCGGGAATCAAAGCTTTTGTCCGATTTCTTTACTTGTCGGTTCACGACCAAGTTTTTGAAAAAGAAGCTGATAGGTTTTATTATATGAATTGATCTCATCAATCAAATGAACTGGAATTCTCACATGCCTCGTCATATCAGCGATCGCTTTTGTGATCGACTGTTTAATCCACCAAGTCGCATAAGTTGAAAACTTAAACTCCTTATCTGGATCAAATTTTTCAATAGCCTTAATAAGTCCAATATTCCCCTCCTGAATCAAATCAGAAAAAGTCAAGCGAGAACCCAAATATCTCTTAGCAATAGAAATCACAAGTCTTAAATTTGACTCAATCAGCTTTTTCTTTGCCTCCTCATCTCATTTTTTAATTCTTCTCGCAACCTCCTTTTCCTCTTCATAGTTCAAAAGTGGAATTTTTGAGATATCATTAAAATAAAGTTTAATATAATCCTTATACTGATTATCAACTGCATGATCCGCCTTACCATAAAGCGTAATTTTTCAAAGCTTAGTCTCTTTTTTCAAAGACTCCTGCTCTTTTTCAAGCAACTCTTCAATCGTTACAATTTTGATTCCAAGTTTTTCTGAGAGATCATAAAACTTTTCAAGAAGCTTGATATTCCCCTCCATATCATCAATCTCAGAGATCACTTCTTCCTCCTCGATCATACCCCTATTCGCCCCAGTCTCTAAAAGAGCCTGCAGACCTGGAGTAAGCTCGTTAATATCATCTTGCAACTTATCTCGTAACTGTTTTTTTGTCGAATCCATAGCCATCATACTCAGCTAGCAAATAAAGTAGTTCTCAACTATCAAAAACCTGAAATCAAAAATCTTTCATCATTTTTGACATTTTTCAAAAAATACATATAATATTGTCGTGTAGTAGAACCTTGTAAGTGAAATAAAGAGACAGCTCTGTATTTCGCGATAAAAGCAGCCTCCCTTGAAGAGTGCTGTTTTTATTTTTGAGGAGAAACTCTCACGATATAGGTCTCTTTACTATTAGCGCGACAGCTCTGAGGCTTAAAAAGCTTGATTGTTTTTGCTCAAAATCTTTTCTTTATCTTTGCAACAAACTCATCAAAACCAGGTCACATAAAGATTTTAATTACAAAGGCACCATCATCTCTCAACAACTCATCATATATCCAATACGTTTGCTCCAAAAGATCAATTGATCTCATCGCATCAATATCCTTAAGCCCAATAGTATTAGGGGCAATATCAGACTGAATAAAATCAAACTGAGAAAGCTGGTGTTGACTAAGGATTGAATATACTTTTTCCTGCTCTGTAATATCCTGCACATACGTACTCAATCCTGGAAAGTTGAGCTCAACCTTCTTAAGATCAAAACCAATTACTTGATATTGTTGGACTCAAAATTTCTTAAGTTGTCCAATAGTATACTGAAGCCAACTTCATGGTGCACATCCAATATCCAAGACACTACGAGTATTTTTGGTAATTAGTCAAAATTTATCTTGTATCTCCTGAAGTTTGAAAGCACTCCTCGCCTTATATCACTCTTTTTTCGCCTTTTTAAAATAGAAATCATAGGGATTATACATCTCGTCTTATATCAAAAATCAAAGCACACTAAAAAAGCAAAAACAGTAGAGTTTTAATCTACCGCTATAATTTTCACATCTTTTCTTCCACCTTCATGTCTCATTTTCACCGTATCTCCAACTTTTTTTCCTCTGATTGCCTGCCCAAGCGGAGATTCAAATGATATCTTCAAACCATCCTCGATACCAATTTCTCAGGTACCAACAATAGAAACCTGATATTCTTTATCATCATCTTCAATTCTCACAGTCACTTTCGAACCAAAATCAACGACTTTGTCAGATTTTTTGATATCTTTTTCCTTTTCTACGATCTCAACATCAGCGATAAGATTAGTAATTTCAGCAATTCTTGAATTGATAAAATCCTTATCTTCCATAGCTGATTTGTACTCAAAGTTTTCCGAAAGATCTCACATAGCCTTTGCCTCAGCAAGTCTTTCTAAGACCGCAGGCAATTTCTCCTGTTTTAGCTCCTGAAGTTCATTAATCAACTTATCATATCACTCTCTAGTAAGAAAATTTTTACTCATAATTATTTGAATGCAATATAAAGAAACAAAGTACTCCTAAACTACTGTTTACTATCTAGAGAAGATTCCCCAGAAACCAAGTACTTTTCTCTTTCGTTTATCAAATGCATGAGAAACAAGATCAGTTGCAACCTTGAATCCTTTATGATTTTCAACTACAAATCTCTCTCCATTGTAAAGGAAAGCAAAAGTAGCCTCATAAAGTCCGCTCTTATTTTTTGTAATAGTATAATCAATAATTACCTCTGCATCAATATTTTTAGCGTAAATCTTTTTAAGGATAGTCTGCCCTTTATTGGCGATCTGATGATCTACAGCCTTCTTAATATCAGCTTCCATCACCTCTGATACGTTTACAAACTTAAACTTAACATCACTCACCTGAAGCAATTCTTGTGTCATTTTGCTAATGTATAGAATATAAAATCAATCTTACTTGTATTAAAATCCTCTCAAAAAGCAAGAGTGATTTCGCATTTTTTCTTCAAAAAAACAAAAAAATCTGATTTTTCATCCTTTTTACATTCTATAAAAGAAATAAATCTGAAGAGAATCACAATTTTTCCTTGAAAATACACAAATATTTCATACACTCTCAGAAAACATTTATTTTCTTATCAGAAATAAAAGATGAAATCTCTACTCAAATGACTACTTGCTATATTCATTATAGCCGCTGGAGTTTTCCTCCTCCGAAAAAATCCTTTCAAATCAGACACCATCACTGAAAAATCAATCATTACCGTAAGATATACTACCCCATACCTAAACACCCAAAATACTGAAGAAGAATTCTCTGGAGTAGTTGAACATATTCAATACAGTTCAAATGTAGCTCAAGTTTTCAATACCCTTTTAGGAGCAAAAAAATGAGAAAGCAAAACCGCGCTACTAACTGACCCGCTTTCTCTCCATGATGATAGTCTCATTCAAAAGATGCCAACTATGCTCCTCTCACAGATAAACACAGACACAACAATTGGAACCGTAGTGACTCTTGATGATACAACATACACTATCACGAGCATCATCAACGAAGAAGGGGTAGAAAAAGCTGTTCTTGATCCAAATCCTGCATATACAATTCAAGAGCAAAACTGGACTTTCACAGTTGAGACTTTGCAATAGTTTCTCTCAGGATAATAAAAAAAGAGCCAAAAATCTGGCTCTTTTTTCACTATTTGATACATTAAATCTCTTACATTTGGACAGGAACTGATTCAGATTTTTCTATCTGATTTCCATTTCCTAGTTGATCTAAACTCGTTGTATTCTCAGTTTCTGTTTGAACCGAGACCTGCTGATTTCCAGCACCAGATCCAGCAAAACCATCAATACTTTCAACCGGATTCTGCACAAACTGCTTGGTTTTCTCAACAAAGTTACTTGCCTCCTGTTTGATTCCTGAGAAAACATTTTCAATAGGATTAAACTGAACAGGAACCGATTGCACCACTACCTGAGTCTGAGAAGTATCCTGAGGCATTTGCATAGGAACCGCATCTTGAGTTTGTACAGGAACAGATTCAGTCGACTGAACTGGAACTTGAAAAGGAATCTGAACTCCTACACTCTGAACCGAATTCACAACTTGTCCTCACATCTGCTGAGCAGAAGCGACAACTTGCTGTCCTGATTGCATTACTTGATTTCCTATATTTTGGACTCCAGCCATTGGATCAGCTACAAAATTCTGAACACCTCCAACTGGATTACTCGCAAACTGCGAAACTCCATTCATCATCTGTCCTCACATATTTTGCATATTTGAAACTACTCCTCATCAAACATTCTGAACACCGTTCATTACTTGACCTCCAGCATTTTGAACACTATGTACTACTTGACCTCACATCTGTTGAGCAGAAGCCATCACCTGTTGCCCTGATTGCATGACTTGATTTCCTATGTTTTGTACTCCAGCTATTGGATTAGCTACAAAATTCTGAACTCCTCAAACTGGATTACTTGCAAAATTTTGAACATTCCCAGCAAGATTTTGTGCATTAGTCTGGATAGAGTCTTTAAGCTGACCTCACATATCAACTCCCTTATTGATCAGGTTTGTTGCCTGATTTGCAACCATTGTTGGGGCTGAAGTTATCGCACCCGCAACGGCATTCGTCTTCTCAGTAATCTTTCCAGCAATATTTGAGGTTGTGCTTGTAATACTATTAGCTACAGAAGTTGTCTTATTGAGCAGGTTTTGCGTACTCGCAACCAATTTTTGAAAAAATCAAGGCTCCTGCTGGGGAACTTGTTGTCCCTCAATAGATATTTGAGCTACCCCCTCTTGAATCATCCCCTGCTGGGCTGGAATAGATTCTCCATTTTTTAACCCAGTAATAGGATCAGGCTGCCCAGTCGCCTTAGCAATAAATCCGACAAGCTTACCAACCGTTCTATCAAAAAAAGATGGTTGCTTTTGCTCTGGTGGATTCACCTCAGAAAGCGGAACTGTAGTAATGTTTTGAGCAGATACTGCTTCTGGCATCTTTTGTTTTTATAAAGAACTAAAAGTCTTCATGTCTAAGTATAGTTCTTTTTTATAAAAAGTCAAAAAAATCAGACTTTTCTCCCTATTTATAAAGCAGCCTCCTGCCTCTCCATCAATTCAAAACACCTCGCCTCTTTGAGCTCAATAGTTTTAATAATCCCTCACAAGTGTTCGGAAAGCAAAGCAATCTCATCATAAGGCAAATCCTTATTATCAAAGATACGACTAATTTGTTGCTTTTCATCTTCAAGTTCTTCAAGTTCTTTGACCAATTGCTGAAGCTCGATATTCTCTGCGTATGAAAGCTTTTTTATTGAAGTGGATGACTCAGGAGCTTTTGAGGAAAGATCAACAGAAACCTGATGAGAAGAATCAGTTTTTTGTTCCTTTTGCTGAGTTTGGAGATGATTTCGCTCTGTATACGTTCCTCGAAAATCAGTTACCTTTCCCTCCCCCTCGAAAACAAACAAATGATCAACCAATCTATCCATAAATGCTCTATCATGAGACACAATCAGTAAACATCCACGAAACTGCAACAAAAAATCCTCCAAAATTCTGATCGTCAAAAGATCTAAATCATTTGTTGGTTCATCTAAAATCAAAAAATTTGGATTTGCCATCAGCGTTTTTAAAAGAAAGAGCCTCCTTTTCTCACCTCAGCTGAGGGAAGTGGCAAACTGATACTGTTGCTGAGCAGGAAACAAAAACCTTTCCAAAAGCATTGAAGCCGATATCTTCTCTCCACCAGCCAAAATCAGATATTCACCAACATCTCTAATCACATCAATTACTCTTTTTCACTCTGGAAACTCAATCTCACCCTGCTGATAATGTCAAAACACTACAGTCTGCCCAACTTGAAGCACTCCACTATCAGGCTGCTCCTCTCAGAGCAAAAGTTTTATAAAAGTCGACTTCCCAACTCCATTTTTTCCAATAATTCAAATACGCTCCTGAAACTTAAAATCATAAGAAAACTGATCTAAAATCATTTTTTGACCGAAAGCTTTTTTCAGATTTTTTATTTTAAGAATCTTAGTTCAAAGTCTCCTCTCTTGAACTGGGATATCAAGCGCTCCAGATTCCGAATGCAAAAGCTCTTTTTGTTCATCATACTGGCTCTCTAACTGATAAAATTCTTTTTGTCTATAATTTTGTTTGGTCGCTCTTGCCCTTGGTGATTTACGCATCCAAACGAGCTCCCTTTTGAGGAGCTGACGAAGCTTTTCTGTAGCAATCGATTCATTTTCCCTCCTCTCAGCCTGCTTCTGCAAAAAATAACTATAATTTCACGGATAAAAATACAGTTTTCATCTATCTAACTCATATATCTCATCACACACACTTTCCAAAAAATACCTATCATGCGTTATCATAAACAAGGTAGAATGCTGATTTTTGAGATAATTTTCAAGCCACTCAATCATCTGTAAATCCAAATGATTAGTTGGTTCATCAAGTACCAAAAAATCTGGTTCATCAATCAGTGTTTTCGCTAAAGCTACTCTTTTTAGCTCTCACCCCGAGAGCGTTGAAAGCGGTTGCTGGAGAAGAGATGTCAACTGTAATCTAGAAATAATCGTATTTACCTTAGACTCGTAGTCCCATGCCTGGATCGCATCAATTTCATCAAAAAGCTGCTGAAAACGTTCAGGATCAGTATCTGGATTCTGCACAAGTCATTCATATTCCCTAATCAGACTTGCAGCTGGATGAGAAATCGCAAACAACTCCTCTGCTATCGTATGATTCAGATCTCCACGAAAATCCTGAGGCAAATATCAAATTTTAAGCCCCTTTCTCCATTCAACCTTTCCATCAGTTTTATCTAGTTCTCACATAAGAAGCCTCAAAAGTGTGGTCTTCCCACCACCATTCTTGGCAACAAGAGCGATCTTTTGCCCCTGCTCTACAGTAAAACTTAAATTATCAATAATCGGTCTCCCAGTATAAATTTTCGTCAACTGATCTACCTTTAACTCCCAAGCCATTCTCCATTGCAATATAAAACAATCCAAGTCTAGCAATTTTCTCTATAGATACAATAAAAAATTAAAAAATTTGACATCTCTTGAGCTTTAGGTATACTATAAGTAATTTAGTTAATTTCTCATAAAAAAGATGAATACTCCAGGTAGTGGTCCAGGATCATCTCCAAGCGGATACCAAGAATTAAGAAATTTTTTCAAGGAGAAAAATAAACAATCTGAATTTTCTCTCCTTTTTAATAGTTTCTGTCAAACTGCTCCATTTTGACAGAGTTTAGAGCTTAAACAAATGAACTTTATCCGTTTTCTAGATGACATATGGAATAAGTCTGGCCACAATTTTCAAGCCGCAGTAAGGTCAATGAGGAAACAGCTTCCCATCCAAGAGTTAAGATCTTTTTTCTCTACCTATCTTGCTTATCGCAAATCACTACACCCTACAGCAGAAAAAATAGAAGAAACTCAAAATCAGCTCCTTGAAAATCTTAATACAAAAAATAATAATCAACCAGAATATATCAGACTACTAAAAACAGGGAAAGCAGTTTTAGACCTAACAGCTGATGAGCAAAAGCTATTTGAGAAAATATGCAAAAAACATAAAGGGAAAAAGATTGTAATTGACTATTTCTATCAATGTTATCTAGAATATAAAGACACACAAGAACCCGAATCTTCAGATATAGAGGACCTTTATCGCCCTAGAATATCAGCACACGAAGAAGTAATCCATAAATACCTCTATGCTTTTCGAAGCAAGGACTCGGGGATTAAACATGATATAATAGGTCTTTTCTACCGTATTGAGGAAAACTTTAGAAAAAATATCAACTAAACTTGACCTCTCAAGGCAAAAAGATAAAATTCTGAATTCAGTGTTTTATCTTTTTTTACTATACCAATGAATACCTTTGATAATATTATTATTTGATTCTGAAAAGGAGGGAAAACCCTTGCAGTTGCGCTCGCGAAAAAATGAGAAAGCGTAGCCCTTATTGAGCAAAATCCAGAAATGTACGGAGGAACATGTATCAATATTTGATGCATTCCATCAAAAAAACTCCTCACACTTTCTCAGGAAAAACATCCAACTACCTTACAAGAAAAAGCCGAATACTACCAGCAAGCTATAGATGAAACAACTAAGCTAACAGCTTTTCTCAGAGAAAAAAACTATGCAATGCTTGCTGCCTTTGAAAATATTCAAATCATTGATGGAACTGCTAGCTTTATTTCTGATCATGAAATCAAAATAAGTAGTTCAGAATGAGAAAGAACAATCTCAGGAGAGAAGATCTTTATCAATACCTGAGCAACAAGCAACTGCGCAGAAATCCCATGAATTGAAAACACAACAAAAGTCTATACCAGTACAGAACTCATGAAAACAAGAGAATATCCTGAACACTTGGCAATCCTAGGTGCCGGATTTATTGGATTAGAATTTGCTTCAATTTATGCAGACTTTTGATGCAAAGTTACTATCATCAATACCCATTCAAATATTCTCCCTAATGAAGATGAAGAAGTCATAGCAAGAATTAGAACCGATTTTGAACAGAGAGGTATCCAGTTTCTCGACTCAACAAAGCTCACCGAAATCAACGAGGAAAACAATAAACTTAATCTTACACTTGAGACTGAAGATCAGACAAAAAATCTAACAGCTGATGCACTTCTTCTTGCCGTTGGAAGAACCCCTAATATCAAAGATCTCCACCTAGAAAACACAAAAATTGAAACCACTGCCAAAGGTGCAATAAAGGTCAATGAATACCTTCAGACTTCTGTTCCTAATATCTATGCAATAGGAGACGTGGCAGGAAATCCACAATTTACCTATATTTCTCTTGATGACTTTAGGATCATCACAGATCAGCTCTTTGGAAAGGCTCAGAGATCAACAAAAGACAGAGAAACATTTGCTTACTGCTCTTTTCTCAACCCACCTTTCGCGAGGATTGGACTCACCGAAAAACAAGCAATTGAACAAGGATACAGTATAAAAGTTTGAAAACTAGAATGAGCAGCAATTCCCAAAGCAAGAATCCTTGGGAAAGCACAATGACTCTTAAAAGCAGTTATCGATGAGAAAACTGGACTCATCCTTGGAGCATCACTGTATTGCGCAGAAGCAGATGAAATGATAAACATTATCTCTCTAGCCATGAAGCGAAATCTGCCATATACTGCGCTTAGTAGCCACATTTTTACTCACCCAACAATGAGTGAAGCACTAAATGACCTCTTCAAACTCTAAAAAAAGACAATCTTTCAAATACAAAAAAACCAGTCTAAAAGGCTGATTTTTTCTCTTGTCTTTATAGATACCCCCTTGATCTCTAAGATAAGCAATCTACGTTCAAAATACTTTAGCTCCTAAGCTATTTTCCATGGTAATATACAACAATCCAAGTCTAGTAATTTTGTAAAATAAAAAATCCATATAAATATCTTTCAACTTCATCTTGTTTTTTAGATAAAGAAGACTAGGATCGAAGTGTAATGAGCATTTTATAATTCACCTTTTCCTTTACATAAAAACATAAAGATGATGAGAAATCCCAACCATTTAGAAAAAAATGAAAGTTAAAACTCTAACAAAAATAGCATTGCTAATGCTATACAACCAACCAATAACACAAAATATTTTTAATGCTATTGGTTATCAGGAATTAGGTGAAAATACAGAATTAATGCTAAGTTCAAACGCATTTAAATCAACAAAAGATTGTTGAAGTGGAACTTGTTCCTAGTCAAATTCTTATACAAAAAATGAAGAATTCTTTTTCCTCCTTTATCTTTTAAACAATTATAATAATGGATATTAGAAAAGCAACTATTATGGATCTAGATTATATTACGAAGACAATCTCTGAATATTACAAAGATTTAAACACTAAAATCAGCGTAGAGTACTATCAAAGTTCAATAGAAAAACTAACTCCGTATATCAAAGAAAGATTAAGTGAATGAGAGAAAGTATACAAATATTTCATAGCAGAAGATTGAGGAGAAAGGATCTGAATGCTAAATCTATTTACAGGGTCGTCAAAAAAGTCTGAGATTTTGCTTTGTATCGCCAACAACGAAGAAAATACATGGATTCTGTTAGATTATTGAATATCATTACTTCAAGAGGAATGACTTCCTATTTTAATTCAAACAGCAGAATCTGAAAAATACATCGCTGAAAAATTACAGAATATGAACATAAAAAAACTAGCAACAAATTGGATCATTTAATCAAACCACAAAAGAAGACTTAATCCTATAATGGAAGATATTAAGCGAGAAAATATTTGTAAACAAATATTTCCTTCTTACAAAAATCTTTATCCATCTCCACAAAAATATATAAGAAAAGAATTTAGAGACAATTTACTAACTCAAATTGTCTCTGATTTTTATATAACATGAAACAATAACTCCTTTAGTAATTTTTTTTAAAAGAGCGATTTCATAATACAGCATATCCCAACTTTTAGATATCATAGAATATGAGATAAAATGCATTCAACAAGGGATTATCCCATCATTTTATATAAATATTCACAATTCAAAAATTAAAAATAGTTTTAACAAAATTTTGTGAGAACTTACAGACATTCCTATGAATGTTTGGCTATCATTTTTTTCAGATATCGAATGACAGTTGAAATTAGCCTAAAATACAATAGAAACAATAAAATTTGATTGTTATTAAAAAATCAGTCTAAAAGGCTGATTTTTTCTCTTGTAAATAATCTGCAATCATCCAAGCAAATTGCGGCGCTGCTTGTGGCCCATTTGCTGTAATCAAATTTCAATCTTGAACTACAGGCTGATCTTTATAGATAGCTCCCTGATTTTTAAGATAAGTAATCTGCGTTCAAAACCCATCATCTCGACCAGTCACTTGCTTACCAACAAAGAGCCCACTATCTGAGAGTAATGTAGGAGCAATACAAATTGCCGCTATTGATTTGGCTTTTTTAGCAAGCTCAAGATAATCAGAATTTTTATAATACTGATCATAAGCACCTCCTCCACCAACAAACACGACCATATCATACTCCTCAGCATTTACCTCAGAAAACGCCTTTGTTTCATCAATCGACTTCATAAAAACGCCTCTACACCTTCATCCAAGTCCTGAAGCAATATCTATATCATGCCCCTGATCAGAGAGAACCTGATAAGGAATTCAGAATTCATCATCCTGAAATCATACATTAGCTACTACAAATAAGAGTTTTACCATCTTTGGTTACAATAGAACTAAAAATAAAAATCTGACTAAAGATCCTTAATATCAATATATTCTTTTGCTAAATCAATCTGTATCTGACCTCCCCCTAAATAACTTCAAATTTTCTTCTCAAGCTGAGGGACCTCCTCTTTCTCTAACCTTAAATAATCCTCATCTGTCATCTCTCAAAGGCTAAATAAACTAATATGAGGTTCACTCTGAGAATTCATCATTTTCACACGAAGATCATAATTTTCTTGCTCTTGAACAAGCACCAAATATACCTGATTATCAACAAACGATCTCCAAACTTTCAACTGAGAAAACCAGATTTCTGACTTCTTTTCTAAAAGAGACTTCTCTTGAACCGAAGGATTGCCTCTCCCCTTCAGTTTTCCTTCATTAGTAATAAATAACTGAGAAATCTGATCTTGAGTAACCCCAGTTAGATACGCCAGAGTCAAATGAGGATTTTCTAAATCCCTATGTCCAATTCATCTCTCCTGCAAAAAAATCGAAATCTCCGCTCTAATACGCTGTAAATAAGACATTGATTGCAAAGTTGGCTTAAGGTATTTCCAAACTCTCTTGGGAAATTCAGCTTTTTCCATGGGATTTCGCGCAAATAAAAACTATAAAATCTTAAGTTCCTTAAGCGTTTTCTCATAAGCCGCATATTCCTCCGGATATTGCTTATTGAGAAAGTCTCTCAATAACTCCTTCCATCATCCAAACGTCAAAAGACTATCCTTATCAGGAGTCTCCAACTTTTCCAAAAGATCATTGACCTTTTTCGTTGATTTTTTAAGCCTAAAATCGGCCAATTGCTCCCTAAGCTGATCATCAATCACACTATTTACTTGATCATAATTAAGCTGTTCAACCTTAAGATTCAAAGTTGTTTTTTTGAGATTAAGAGCTTGTTTTTCAAAAGTTCACAAAGGAAAAAATTTCTGATTTTCAAACTGCTTTTTCAAAAACTCTAAACATTCTTCATGAATCTTCTCAACATCTTGAGCAACAACAGGTCTTGATTGTTCAATCTGAAAATACGAATTGACCTGCTGCTCAAAAAATCAAAGCTGCCCATCTCTCCAAGTCCAAAGCCCCTTTACCTGATTCATCTCCAGAGGGGAAGTCGCCCAAACACTTCCCGCACAAAAGTAATTTTTAAAAACAAATGGCGCATGCAGATGCCCAGAAATCAGCTTAATATCTGGATTATCCAAAAGTTGCTCAGAAAGTGCAATATCCTTAAATGAAAAACTCGAAAGATATCATGGGAACTGCTGTTTATTGGTATAATAGTGGTGAATAATTGTCAGTTTTTTTTCTTGCTTGATATATCAGTTCAAAAGCTGATTAATCTTCCCTGAGAATACTTCATTTTTATCCTTTGACTGCAAAAGAGCATCAGTCAATAGTGAGCTTCCTAGCTGATATTCAGGATATTTATTTTCATCAATATCTAAGCAAAACGGCAAAAACAAAATCTTCTCTCCCTCAATCTCAGTCAACATCGGCTCTGTAATAAAGTTAAGATTCCCAGCTGATGAACTAGACTCTAAGAGATCAAAAACCCTCTTTCCCTCTTCAAAAACAAACGAATTCCCAAGCCAATCATGATTCCCCGCCAAAATATAGAGCGACTTCCCTTGAGCATAAAGTTCTAGGAACCACTCAAAGAGAGACAACAATGCAGCCCTATCATAACTAAAATGATACACAAAATCTCACAGAAAAATCAGATTTTTTTCTTCTGGATGAGCCTGCACAAACTCACGAAGTATAAAAAGCAAATCCGTCTTAATTTTACTATTGATATGAATATCTCAGATTAGGAGCATAGTTCAATAAAAAATTTATAAATATCCAGCATGAATAAAGGATTATGAAAGTTTCTCAAACAAAAATCCCATTCCGTCTCAGAGAATCACTTTATCCATAATGATACCTAAATACTTAGGAGCCAAAGTCTGATTTTTATATATTTTTTCTCAGTCTTGAGCGAATATTTCTCATGGCTGCAATTCTGAGAAGTTCTGATATGATTGTAGATAATGAAAATTTAATGTTTCTGGGAATATTTCTTGAAAAAATCTGAATACTTCAGTCTTTTTATCCTGTTCATCAAGATTCAACTCAAGCATATCCATTTTAACAAGCAAACGAAGAATACTCTGCAATGCATTCTGAGACGCAAAATCATCAGCATGAGAACCACATTCCACGCCAAGTCCAATACCACCGTTACGATTTACAAAAGAAACAACAGAACCAGCACGATCAAAGTTTTCATCAACAAGCAAAATATCAGTCTTTAAAACCTCTCTTGCAAAATCCAAATGTTTCAAATCAGCAATTCCAATCGTCTGATGAATCTCAGTCGGCACACTATGAATATCCAACGCAACATCAAGCTTCTTTAATATTTCCATCAACTCAAGTAGCCTCTGATCTTCATACCTTGAAAGATCCTGAGAAAATTTACCGATTCTATTCATATTCACATCAATAAATCTAACCGCACTTTGATAGGCTTTTGGATTCACTTGAATAAGATACACCTGTCCTGAAGTAATTTTATTGCTATAAGCATTCAAAAAAAGCTCTTGGGCATATAAACCAGCTGGTTCATTCCCGTGAGTCAAAGCCAAAATTCAGACCTTTTTCCCTGGTTGTTCTGAATCAATCATAAGCCCAATTCCTGGCAGGATAGTATACTTCATCAGTCAATTACAAAGAAGCTAAAGCTGATCTTATCTTTTCTTCCTTTGCCTTTTCATGCTTAGGATGAATAAATAATCCACAATGAGCATTTTTTTCAAAAACTTCCCTTCCAATCAATGGCTCAAAAAAAGCAAGTCACTCTTCATATAACTTTCATGGGAAGGCTATCTTCTCATAATTATGACGCTCCCAGATATGTTTCATAGAAGGATTAATCGTTCATCCAATAATAGCATCAAATTCTTGCAATGCAATATCTGTATGCATTTTTGAAAAAAGCTGAGTTCCTATCTTTTTATTTTGATGAAAAGGATGAACAACTACCGCAGAAACTTCCCCAATTTTTGCATGTTCATCTCACAAAAGATGGAGCTTTGAGGGCACCATCTCTGCTGGATGACAGGTCGTATTTGCAATCAATTCTCAATCCAAAACACTGACCATAGAATAACGATAATATGATCATAAAGTATCTAAAGAACGGATTGCTACAGACTTATCTCTTTCATTACTCAAAGTAAGGAGCACTAAAAGCTGATGAGAAAAATCAGATTTCTCTAATAAATGATCAGCTCTCCCATAATGAATCTTTTCTCCCTTAAGCTCTTGTATGTGAATAGATGGATTATTCTCTATCTGATTTCCCCTAGTATTTACTCATTTATTCATACTACAATACAAAATATTTTACTAAATAATCAGAAGGGAGAATCAGAAAGCTCTTAGCCTATAAACTCTTTACCCATATACGGCTGAAGCACCTTTGGAATCCTAATTCTTCCATCTGCTGTTTGATGATTTTCTATCAATGCGATCAAAAATCTTGGAGTCGCAATCGCAGTATTATTCATAGTATAACAATACTGAAGCTTTCCTTCTTGATCACGATATCTTAGATTAAGCCTACGAGCCTGAAAATCTAGGAACGCAGACACTGAATGCGTCTCTCCATAGCTATTTCTAGATGGCATCCAACACTCTAGATCATGAGACATATACTTACCAATCGCTAAATCCCCAGTACAAAGTTGCAAAAGACGATATGGCACCTCACAGTCGCTCAAAACATCCATCGCATTCTGGAGAATCTGCTGATAATATTGTTCAGTCATCTTGAGATCAGCAGGCAAGATTACAACCTGCTCTACCTTCATAAACTGATGCACCCTATAAAGACCTGCGGTATCTCTACCATAACTTCAAGCTTCACGACGATAACACGCAGAATATCCACAATACTTCTTTGGAAGTTCATTTTCTTCCAAAACCTCTCCCATATGATAGGCAGTAACTGGAATCTCAGAAGTTCCAATCAACCACTGATTATCTCTTTCCATCCAGTAAGCATCTTCCTCTCCTCCAGGGAAATATCCAGTCCCCATAAGACATTCAGGATTCACAATATTTGGCACCTGAAGTGGAGTAAATCCTCTTTCTACCAATTTCTTCAAAGTATATTGCAAAACAGCCTGCTCCAAAAGCATTCCATCTCATTTCAGAAAATAACTCCTCGCTCCTCCAATCTTCACACCTCTCTCAAAATCAACCAAATCAAGTTTTTTCATCAAATCAATATGACTCTGTGGCTCAAATCAGAATTGAGGAATTTCTCAGAATACCTCAGCTACCACATTTTCACTATCATCCTTTCCAACAGGAATTTTTGGATCAAGACTCGTATTTGGCATCTTCAAAAGCATCTTCTCAAGTTGAGCCGCAATTTCAGTATGTTGAGCCTCAAGTTCCTGAATCTTAAGCTTAAGATTTTTAGCTCCTTCATAGTCCTGTTGACTTGCCAATTGCTTCTGCTCAGCTTTTGCCTGATCAATAGAAAATTGCAACTGTTTTCTCTCATCATCAAGTGCAAGTACTCAGTCTACATCAATATTCATGTTTCTCTTCTGACAAATAAGCTTGTAAGCAGCTACATCATCGCGAATTTTTGTAATATCAATCATGGAACATATCTAAAAAAGATAAAAAAATCTGAAATACACTAGTGATTGTACAGTTTTATACTCAAACTTCAAATGAAAATTCAAAAAAAGTCTGATTTTTTTATTTTCTATCCTCCACAACACGAAGCACCACAATATCAATAAAATATTCAAAGAAAGTATTGACATTATTAAATAAATACGTATATACTGTTAACAAAATAAAAAATAATGTATTATGATCGCTAAATCAAAAAAAGAGATCCTTTACTGGATTTGTGTTTGGAGACAGTTAAAAGTTCATTGCTTTAAAGTAGAATTATGGTGGGCATCACTAGTATCTGGTAGCTTGATTACTCTGATGTTCTTAATTGAAAACGCAGAACATCCCTCACGGTCACCTGATATCCTCCTAGTACCAATCTTTCTTTGCGCTATTATCGTCATCGTGAAAATAGTAGATACATTTGCTAAAGCAAACGAGCTCCATAGTAGACTTATCTCAATCATGGAAATAAGATTCTCCAAAAAAAGTCTATAGCGTTTTCGCTGTAGACTTTTCTGATTAAGAAGAAAGAAATCTGACTTTCCCCCCTATTTTTTCCTAATTTCTTCGACTAGCTCAGGAAACTCAGCCTGATTAAAATGTCCCCTATCTTCAAACATTCTCAGCTGAGAACCAACAATCTGAGACTGAATACGCGCACTATGTTGATAAGGAACCACTGGATCATCTTTTGAACTCCAAATCACAATCTTCTCCGCTTTTCACGAGATATTTTTAACGGCAGCAGAATCATAAGCGAAATCTCACAAATAATTATCCCCCTCTGGTAATCCCTCAGCATCCAGCACAGGAGCGACCAAATGCAACTGAGCGACCTTTTTTGGAAACTGATTTTCAGCAAAATATTTGACCAAAAACATCGCTCCCAGCGAATGACCTATCAAAATCAACTCTTCATCATCCAAAAACTGAAAATACTTCTCAAACCAAAGCTTCCAAGTGCTATAACGTGCCATATCTTTATTTGGCATTTCAGGTTTTATAACGACAAACTCAGGCAACCTTTCCTGTAAAACCAGTCTTCGTCTCTTTTTTTCTTCAAAAGGATTCACTTCCCAAGTTTGCATGATTTTTAGAAGTTCATCATTATCTTTTATCAAATTTCATCCGTGAATAAATACAATTTGCCTCATCCTGCAAGAAAAAAGATAAAAATTCTGAATTTCAGTCTACTATTTCCTCTCAATAAATCAAGGGCAAAAAATATCTTGACATTTCAAAGTAATTCATTATCTTAAAGAACGGAATGAAGTTTTTTCTAATCGCAACATTCTAAAAGAGTTACCTATTCACGAGAATCCTCAGTTTTCTACTGAGGATTTTTTCAAATTAATCTAAAAAAGATAAAATCAAATTCAAGTATTTTTTTACTTGACTTTTAAAAGAAATTTCATATATTAATCAAACAATGATCCATACATAAATTAAGTAAATTAGTACATTAAAAACAGTTGAACTTCTCAAGTATTCTTGAGAAGTTTTTCTTTATTAAAAAAAATAAAAATCTAAACCTGAAAACTTGCAAAACAAAAGCAATACCTATATAATTAGACTAGACTTTTATCTACTTGAATCATACCTATGAACACAGCTAAGAGTTCAGAAGAAATTATGCATCAAGTTATCGAAAAATTCTCAAAAGAGAAAGGCTTTCCTGAAGACTATTGCAATGTTGCAAGCAAAGAACTTTTTGACATTCTTAAAACTAAAGGGAAAGAGGTCAGACTTCAGTTTTCATATATTGAAAAAGGGGAAGGTCACCGCTTTGTAGTAGAAAAAGACTGAGACAAAGAAACAATTCTCGATCCAACCTATGCTCAATACGATAAAAACTATACCAAAGGCTTCACCGGAGAAAAGTTTCCAGAGCAAACTCTAGAGGAGAATAGATCGGAACCAGAAGAATTTATGGAGCTCCAAAAAAAATGGTTTGAGGAATGAGTTTATGAAGACATCTTCAAAAATAAATAAACCTGACTTGATTTTTGTACCAATTTCATTATCTTATATACTACGTAATTGATCATATGTTTGATTTTTGTAGTTTTCAGACAAAATCCTCAAGAATACTTGAGGATTTTTTTGATTATCAGTTGAAATCTGAAAACATTTTTTTATACTCAGAAACTGATTTAATTACTTATCAAGCTGATGTTTCAACTCAAGGCGAGCTATCTTCCTGCTGGAGACCAACCCAAAGCGATTGATCAGATTTCTCGTGCCTTTGATGAGGGGAAACATCATCTGACTCTACTATGAGCAACAGGAACAGGTAAAACCTTTACCATGGCAAATATTATCCAAAAAGTTCAAAAGCCGACTCTAGTGATTTCTCACAACAAAACCCTAGCTGCTCAACTCGCAACCGAATTCAAATCATTTTTTCCTGACAACGCAGTACATTACTTTGTTTCCTACTTTGATTATTACCAGCCAGAAAGCTACCTTCCAAGCTCTGGAACCTACATTGAAAAAGAAGCCACCATCAACCAAGAAATCGAGATGTATAGACTCGCAACGATGGCATCACTCCTCAGTAGACCAGATGTGATCGTAGTTGCATCCGCATCATCACTGTATGGACTTGGACAAAGTAGATTCTTCGAAGAAAATTGCCTCCAGCTCTATGTAAACCACAAATATAGCTTTGATGCGATCAAAAAACAGCTCCTTCATATGCAATACAAACCTATCCAAGGGAAAATAGAAGCAGGAATGTTTGAAATCAAAGGAGATATCCTGGATATTTTCTCCTCTACAGAAAAATGTCTCTACCGCTGTTTTTTTGATGAAGAGACACTTGAGAGGATAGAAAAGAGAGATTCATTAAGCTATGAACTCCTGGAACCGGTCCAGAAAACCATGCTCTGGCCAGCCACACAATACCTCCAAGATGTATCAGACCTAGAAAAAATCCTCCAACAAATGGATGCCGAAAAAGAACTCAGAGTTAAAGAATTTGAGAAAATGGGAATGGCTCTAGAGGCAGAAAGGATTAAGAAAAAAGTAGAATATGACATTAGAATGATTAGAGAAACCTGATTTGTCAACGGAATCGAAAACTACTCTCTCTACTTTGACCAGAGACTGCCTGGAGAACCACCAAATACAATTTTTGATTATTTCCCAGATGATTTCTTGATGATTGTAGATGAATCCCATATGACAATCCCTCAGCTCAGAGCAATGGCTGAAGGAGATAGAGCGAGAAAAAATAATCTTATCCGCTATGGATTCCGCCTCCCCTCAGCAATTGATCATAGACCACTGAGATTTGAGGAACTTGAGGTTTCTCTTTGACGAAAATCTCTAGATACTGTAAAACTTGATCAAGCTACTCAAGACCTAGAGCTTGTTTCAACCGCTCATCAGCAGGTACTCGACACCTCATCAATCATCAAAAGCGAGGCAAGAAAAGCAAATCACTACTCTAGCCTCAAACAAAAAATAAAAAGCTGATCAAAAGCCATCTTTCTTTCAGCGACTCCAGCTGAATATGAATTAGAGCTCTCTGAACAGGTTGTTGAGCAGATCATTAGGCCAACAGGATTACTTGATCCAATCACCTATGTCTATCCAAAATCTTGAGATTATGCAATGCTAATAGACTCTCTAGATCCTCTTCTCAAAAAGAAGCCGCACTTAGATACCTATCTAGAGACCCCTCCTAGTGAGGAACAAAACTCAAGTGAACTCCAAAATCTCTTTGAAGATATGGCTTCTGTTGAATAAAAATAAAAAACTAAATCAAAAATCTGACTTCATTCTTTTTTTGAAATCAGATCGCTTGGTTTTAGCTTTTGAATACCTAAGATGTGAATTATCACCTCAGAAAATAGCTACATAAGTATCACAGCTACTCAAAAGGAGAAAATAGCACAGCTCAACTATCTCACGAACAAATCATCCGTCATGAAAAGCGAATATCAAGTCCAACATGGGATTTGGATCTTAATTGATGAAATAGAAAAATCTCAAACTCCTTATACCATAGATGAATACTGATTTATGCTAACTATCCATCTTCCAAACGGACAAAATAGGATCATTTATCACGCAGACTATGGTTTTGATAGTTCGACACTGAGAAGAATCTTTGAGGACAAAATCTACACCTCAAAAATTCTTAGAGAAAACTGATTTTTAGTCGCAGAAGATATGCTCGTTGCTAGAGAAAATACAAGATATAGCAATCCAGACAATAATAGTTCTACCTGCATCCAATTTGCAGAAAAATACGGATATCCACTAATATTCAAGCCAAATGATGGAAGCCTCTGATCTTGAGTTTCAAAGATATTTGATAAAAATCAGTTGTTAGCTACGCTTTCTCATTTCAATCAAAGCAATAAAGGTATGCATCTCTTGCAAACCTACATTCCAGGTAGAGATTATAGAGTACTCTATTTAGATGGAGAAATCCTGGTTGCCTACGAGAGAATTCCGCCAGCCATCATAGGAGATGGAGAAAATACAATCAAAAACCTGATTGAAAAAGCCTTTCCAACGATCAACCAGAAAAAAGTTCAACATTACCTCGAAACCCAAGGGGTAAATACAGAAACCATATTAGAAAAAAATAAGACACTCTCCCTCCTACCAACTGCAAACATTGCAACCTGAGGTTCAATCAGAGAGATCAAACACACAGACCGTGATACGATATTTCTAAGGAAAATTGCAGCAGCTTTCTGAGCAAGATACTTCTGAATTGATATCATCTCAGAGGGAGAACTAGCTGATGGATATATCCTAGAGATCAATAAGTCTCCAATCACAAAATGAATCTGCGAATACTCACCAGCTTTCAAAAACCTTTTCTCAACAAAAATACGAACCACCATACAAAAAGATGAAAAACTCATCTAATCTCAAATATCCAGCTTTATTTCTAGCCAATTTGGTATGAAAAATCTCACAAAAATCGTCAATATTTTAATCAAAGTCTTCCTGATTGGACTCTTTCTACAATTTTTTCTCCATACCCTCTTCACTTACAAGTTCTGACGAAGCGAAGGTATCCGAAACCGAATCCGACTACGAAAAGAGGTACTCATTTTCATCTTTATGCTCATTACTGGGCGAATCCTAGTACAAAAATACCTTTTATCATGAGAGGAAACTCAAAAAATATCTCGGAAAAAACTCTTACAGACCTCTTTTTTCAGATTTATTTGTTGATTTCTAATCCTCTGCATAGTTACAGCATTCCTCGCAGTCATTGTTCAAAAAGTCAGTATCTCAACCTATATTCTCTCAGCAAAGTATGACCTAATCTGATTCCTCATATTTATTCTCTGAGGACTACTCGCCCGAGCACTCCCTATCAATAGTAAATTTCACAAGCGATACGAAAATCTTTTTAAATGAGCAATTTATGGAGGAGTAATTTGGTGGGCAATCATTGGACTGCTTCCGAGCTTTCTTAAACTCTTTGGTTATTCTCGCGATAGTTTTGAGGGAACGCTGACTGGAAACCCTCCTGCCGTCTACTACACACAGATCAACCAGTGACTCGCGAGAAATCAATTCCTCTTTGAGAGACCTATCAGCTTTGGGTTCTGGTTGATCGCATTCTGGCCACTTTTTGCTCTCACCTACCTTAGAAAACAGTCTAGAAAAACCCAGATCTGACGAACTATCGCAACAGGAGCAATCGTCCTCTCAACCTATTCAAGAGCCGCTATCGGAGTATGGATCATTCAAACAGCAGTCCTTATCCTCCTTCTTCACCGAAAAGACGCAAAAAAAATTATTATAAAAATCTGAATTCCAGTCTCTATCCTCTTACTTTGAGCATTTTTCTATTTTAGAGGAGCATTCGCCAGAGAACACAGCAATACCTGACATATCAAACTCCTTGAGGCTGGTATTGAACTAGGATTACAAAACCCTCTCTTTGGACGAGGAGCAGGATACTCTGGACCAGCCTCACATCAGCTCTGCCTAAACGCAACTACAGATACAAGATGCGCTACCATCACTGAAATCAACCAAAAATATAGCATGGATACTCCAGGTTTCAATCCAGAAAACCAATATGTGCAGATCTTTATGGAATATGGAATACTCGGCTTCATTCCATGGATATTTTGTTTTGGACGACTCCTTTGGCAAGGACTCAAAGAAATCAGGACTTACCTAATAGAAGTCAAAAAATGAAAAAAGGCTGATCAAAAAAAGCTAACTCAAATACTCATAGCAATCGGGCTTGGACTCTGACTCTTCGGACTCGCTATTGAGGGACTAGTACTCCATTCCTTTGTTGATAGGATGATCGTCTATCCATTTATGCTCATCTTCTGAATTCGATATGGACAAAGGTTAGTAGATAATCAAGCCTTCAACTGAGAAGCTCTAGAGAATCCTACCCCGCCTACTTTAGAGAAAAATTCCTGAACAAAATCAACTCAATGAAAAAAATCTAAAGCAAAGAAAAAGAACAATAAGAAAAAATCAAAGAGAAAATAATCCTCAAATCAAAAAAAACCTGATATACTCAGGTTTTTCTTTTTTTATCATAAAGCCTAATTTTCAACCTTAAACTTCTCTTTAAATTCCTCAGTCTTTAAACTAAACGTCTCATTATCAAAATACTCGCGATCATCTCTATTTCCAACAGCAGTTACCGCAACCTTAGGGATCAAATGAAAATGAAGATGATTAACACTTTTCCCCAATTCTCAACCAGTCAATCCATCCCTCAAAAGTAACGTCAATCAAGGATATGTCTCATGAAGTTTTGCAGTCCATTTTGTAATCAATGCCATTGCAGCATCTAGCTGGGCAGAACTAAGCTCATTGAGGAAAATCACATGATCCTTTGGCACGACCAACAAATGATCCGCCGTATAAGGAGCCCTCGCCAAAACTACATAGCAATGTTCATTTTCATCTACAAAAGGTTCAGATGGGAAGTCACAAAAAAAACATGGACTTGCAGACTGCTCCTTCAAAAAATCATCATAATTCATTATTATTAACATTCAAAACCAGATAAAATACTGACTATTTCAACATATTAATCTAAAGGGACCTCTTGCTCTTCTCAGCTCTGCATATTTTTGAGCTTATAGATTCACTTTTCCCTTTCTCCTTCGCCATAGATAACAACAAAAGGAATCCCCTTTTTATCTGCATAGGCAAACTGCTTTCAAAGCTTTTCTGCATAAGGATAAACCTCAAAACATTTCCCCTCAGTCAAAAATCTAGCTCCTAGCGCAAGCGAATCAGCGATTCCTTCCTCAAACTGTAGGATCAAGTAATCCGCAACAGTCTGTTTTCTTGTCTCCTGAACAGAGAAAACCCTACTAAGAATTCTACTAATTCAGATACTACCTCAAACTCCGCAATATTCATTTCTCTTTGGATCAATATAACCAGTTAGATTCTGATATCTTCCACCTCAACAAATTGATCCAAGTTGCGGTTCATTTTCAAAAACCGCCTCAAAAATAGTACCAGTATAATAGTCTAGTCCTCTAATGATTTTAGGATCAAAGCAGAATTTTATATTAATACCAAGAGACTTTAATATTAGCCTAAGTGCATTTAAAACTAAATCAACTTCTCTAATTCACTGCATAAAGATATTTTGAAACATCATTTCCTCAGGAGAATTCTCATCTACTGTGGGGAACCAAACATATGGATTAATAGAATTCAAAGCACTTGATTCATAAAAACTGATACTCTTCAAATAAGCATCAATCCTATCTCTATCAGATTGATTTAGTCCTAATTTTTCAAGTCATTCTTGAAATTCCTCTGGAGTAATCTTATCAATTTTATCTATAAGTTGTGCAATACCCTCTCTTTGTTTCTCATCTTTACCCACAATACCCAAAACACCATTTACAATCTTTTTATTATTGATATGAAAACATACCGAATCCTGGATATTAACAGCGCCTAAAACCTCAGTCAAAGTCTTACCTAATACAGCAATAATTTCTGCATCATAATAGAAATACTCTTTTTCCCCCTTCCAGATAGCATCAATATCACACTGAAAAAACTCTCTAAACCTTCCCTTTTGTGCCCTTTCTCATCTCCAAACAGGTTGAATCTGATATCTCTTGAATGGGAAAGTAAGCTGATGCTCCCAATCTAGCGTATACCTTGCAAACGGTACTGTCAGATCAAAATGCAATCCATACTCTTTCAAATCTTCAGCTCCTTGAGCCATTCCATACAGTCAAAAAATCTGTTTCCCTGTTTCTTCTCAGTTTTTTGCGAGTAAAACATCATTTTTTTCCACTGCTGGAGTATGAATATGGGTATATCAAAATTGCTGATACTGCGCCTGAATAATACCCATAATCTGATCAAAAACCAGCTGCTCTGCTGGACTATACTCAGGAAATCCACTTGGACGAAGCTCTGCCATCATACCAAAAAATCTAAAAAAAACTGACTCTACTTGTACTGAAATCATCCTAAAAAGCAACGGATAAATGCCAAGTCCTCCCCAAAAACAAAGCCAAAAATCATCAAATATTTTTTTGACAAAAGAATATTATCAGATTTTTACTTGATTTTCAAAAAGAAAAGAATACAAAAAATAACTTTTATCAAACAAATACATCATGCTACCAGAACTCATCGCCTACAGTAGTCAACCAAACCTCAAACTCTCAGACTTCAAAAAAGGTAATTATGATATACAAAACTTAGACCAAAAAGTGATCACCTACTGCCAAGAGTACAATATTCTAGGGCTCACGCAAAAAGACAGCCTATATCCTGCTCAACTCAGAAATTATAGCGATAGCCCCTACCTTTTTTATTACGAGGGAAACCTCGATCTCCTCAAAGAAAAAAAACTCTGAATCGTATGACCAAGACTCCCCTCTTCCTATGCACTAGAAGTGATGGATTTTTTCTTCAAATCTGCAGAAAAATACCAAATTGCCACAATTTCTGGCTTTGCTAGAGGGATAGACCAATTAGCACATGAGCTCTCCCTCAAACATAAACTCCCAACAATCGCAGTCCTTGGCTGAGGATTTCAACATTATCATAAATCTAAGGACCGCCTATTTCTAGAAAAAATCCTAGAAAACTGAGGGCTAATCATATCTCAATTCAAAATCTGATTTGAGCCAACAAAACGAAGTTTCCCACAGAGAAATAAACTTTTAGCTCAACTTGCAGATATCCTCTTTCTCCCAGAGGCAAAAGAGAAATCTTGAAGTCTCATTACAACAGATTTCGCCCACCAATATCATAAAAAGGTCTACTCTGTTCCCGCACAGCTTTTCAACTCCTCTAGTGCTGGAATTTTCCAAAAAATGACTGAAAATAAAATCGAGCTGATATCAGATTTTAACTATCATCTCTCGCAGCACTTTCAAAAAAAATCTGATTTTTCGCCCTCTTGTATTCCAGCAGCTACTATCTCAGAACTCACTCCATCTCAACTCAAAATTTATAATCATCTCAATACTACTCCCGCCTCCTTTGAGGAATTACTAGTAAGTACACAGCTCGAGTATTCTTCACTCTTGCAAGAAATAACCCTCCTCCTACTCAACAGCACTATTAAAGAAACTAGTCCTGGATACTATTCTTTACAAAAATAAAAAAATCTGATTCACTCAGATTTTTACTTGACATTTTATCAGAAAAACATATATTCATAGCACTAAAGTAGTTTTTTTCAAATAATTAAGTGTTTTTTTATTCCTCTCTGGGAGTTTTTCTTTCCAGAGAGTTTTGTTAATTCAAAATTAGTTCCTTAATTTGTGCATAGATAGCTTCTATACTCTGCATTCCATCAATCTTTACGAGCAATCAAAGCTCATTCACATAATCCAAAGCCGGAATAGTTTCTTTTTTATACTCAGCAATTCTCGTCTCAACAGCAGAACTATCTGCATCATCAGTACGGACATAGAGTTCTCATCAACATTTTTGACACTGTTGAATTTCTGGACTTAAGAGTGTTGAGTGGATTTTTCAGCAATTTTTACACATTTTACGATGAGAGAGTCTTTTATATACCTCCTCTTCGGGAATTTCTAGCTGAACAACAATCGGCTTTCTGCCTTTTTCTAACAAAGCATCTAGGATTCCCTTTGTCTGACCTACCCTCCTCAGACTTCCATCTCATAAAACAGACTTATCATCCAAGGTCTCCAAAAAAACCTTAAAAAGTCAGATTACAACCTCATCTTTTACCAAACGTCCTCCATTCACAAGCTCTTTTAGATATTGACCAATAGCATTTTCATTGCTCATCAGCGCCCTTAGAATATTCCCAGTTTCAAAGTACTGAATCTGATTTCAAAATTCTTCAAGCAAAAGCTGAGCTTGCGTTCCTTTTCCACTTCACTGAATTCCTGCCAAAATAAGATCTCTCATCCTAGAAAATAATAACTAAAAAACCAGAAACCGATAGTAAAGATCAGTCAAAAAAATGCAAGCCAGATTTTAGCCTGCAATTTCTTGAGCCGATTCTGAAGACCTAAAATCCACCTTTTTCCCTTCGTTTTCACGATTATAATTAATCGTACCATATCTATTTAAAGCAGCAGCAAGACTAGGATCTCAATTTATGGAATTCTCAATTCCACTTGATAATTTTCATTTTAGTTGCTCAATTTCCCTTTTATTTTCAGCAATCTGATTCTTCAGATCTTTCATCTGCTCTGCTACACTTCCTGAAAGGGTTTTCGTATCGGCAGCAGGACGAAAGTTTCTCTCTGGCTCATCTACTGGTCTAAAAAGTCTTCATACCGATCTGAGACGATCCTCATCCTTCTTATCAATTTGTTGCTCATAAGGATTATCAGTAGTCTCCGTCGTCTCTACTCAAGTATCATACTTAAGCTGTTCTACAGTCATTGGCATCGTTTATTTCTATCAACAAATAAAATACTAGTGATCATAATGCATCTTAAAAGTTTTATTTTCTTGGATCAATTGGTAGGTAAATTCAATATTATTGATCGCAAGCTTATAATGATTATCTCACTCTGGAAGCTCATAAATATTCGCCTCTCCATCAGACTGCACATTGAGAACAAGCAGAATCGTTCTCCTCTGCCCATCATACCAGAAATTCACTGGAATAATACAGTCTCCATTCGGAGTTAAAGTCGGAATCACGTCCACACCGAGTCCCTCAAAACCAAAATCCTTATCATCTTTTTTCCCACTTTCAAAAGACAAAAAATCTGGATTTTGAATATCTTTTTTTGTCCTTTCCAAAAGAGCCTTTATCTCTGACGGACTGAGTTTTTTTTCATTTTTTGTCAACTTAGATTCAAAATCCAAAAGCCCCTCTAATCCGCTTCCAGACTTAGAATTTTGGATCAGATCCAAGATCCCTTGATCTAAGTTCGTATTTGAAGGCTGAGTTCCTCCAAGGATTGTCTGCTTTTCTTCACTCATCTGCATTTTCTTGTTAGGAACTAAAAATTACAATGTTTCAAACATTGCTTCTAAATCAACCTGATCTGATTCATTTTGAGCTCTTTCCTGAAGTTTCAAAGCCTCAGAATTCAAAAGTCTCTCCTTAAATTGAAGTTTCTCGTATTGAGAATAGGTCGAATGGACATTTTCTCTAAAAATCTGATACAATTTCTCAAAAGTATCAGGCTCTAGCTGATTATTTTCAATAAGTGGCTTAAGTCCCCACCCCATCTTCCAATCAGGAAGAAAAGCAATCACTTGAAGCATAAATTCCTTTTTTGTCATACGATACCAAGAAGTAAAATAAAGGTCTTTACTAAGTATACTCAGTTTTTTTAATTTGTCAAAAAACAAAAAAGAATTTATTTACCTACTTAGCAAATAAAAATTTTCACATTATCGAGAATATCCACCAAGCAATAAAAATCCAATATGACGATTTCCCTTGTAAATATGCATAAATTCACTATAGTTTTTCTGAAAATTTATCTCTCATTTTCAAAAAAATGAAAGCCCTCCTAAAAAAACTCATCGCTTATGACAAACTCTACCCACTTTTACAAAATTCAGCTTTTTATCACTTTTTTAAAAAGACTCAGGCATCAGTCGCTCGTAGCCTCTACGGAAACCCAGCTGAGGGATTTTTTCTTATCGGTGTAACCTGAACAAACGGGAAAACAACTACAGTGAATCTCATTCACCAAATTCTCAATGATAACCTTGCTCCTGCTGTTGCAGTAAGCACTGCAAATATAAAAATCTGAAATAAAAATCTCAACAACCTCAAAAAAATGACCTCTCTAGATGCGTTTGACCTTCAAGCACTACTCTCTACTGCAAAAAATAACGGTTGCAAAATAGCAATTCTAGAAGCCAGTTCTCAAGGGCTCGATCAACACAGATTTGAAGGTGTGGATTTTGATGTAGCGGTACTGACAAACATTACTCATGATCATCTCGACTATCATGGAACTATGGAAAACTACGCTGAGAGCAAAAAAAAACTTTTCAAATGAGTACTCAACAATAAAAAACAGAATAAATTCTGAATTTTCCCAAGCGATGACAGTTATGGAAGAAAATGGTTTGAGGAAATGCCTTTTGATAAAAAGATTAATTATGCCCTCCAAGCATCTGCTATCCTCAAGGCTACTCAGATTATCGAATACATAGATCATACCGATTTTACTTTTTCATACCTAGGAAAACTTTATCGTAGCTCTACAAAATTACTCTGAACCTACAATATCAGCAACATCCTTGCTGCAATATCAGTTGGTATCCAGATCTGACTAAGCATGGAAAGCATCCTCGCTTCAGTAGAAAGATTTGAAGGTATTGAATGAAGAATGCAGAACTTTACCATCAATGGTGTTCAGTATTTTGTTGACTTTGCACACACACCTGATGGACTAGAAAAAACACTTACCTTTCTTCATAACCAAAAAGAAGATTGAAAGCTGATTACTGTGTTTGGAGCTCCAGGGAATAGAGACAAAGCAAAAAGACCAATCATGTGAGAAATCGCAGGCCAATATTCGGATATCCTTATTGCAACTGATGATGATCCAAGTAGCGAAAATAGACTTGAGATCCTCAATCAGCTCACAAGTCAAATTCAAACAAAACTCTTTTCACAAGGGAAAGAACTCTTTATCATTCCAGAAAGACTCTACGCTATTAAACTCGCTAGAGATCTCGCAAAACCATGAGATATTGTCTTAATCGCTGGAAAAGGACATGAAAAAGTCCAACTCACAAATTTTGGGAAAAGAGAACGAAGCGACCAAGTCGTAGTCAAATCTTTTGCACAAAATACAAACCAATAAAAAAATCTGACTTTTTATCTTTTTTACAAAGATGCCAATTCCATTGCTATATTTGGTTGTCATTCTGATAGCAATCATTCTCTTAGGACTTCTATCAGCGGAAAAACTGATCAAAATCACATTTGCGAGCTATGTTATGCTTGCAATTTCGCTTGCACTAGGAACAATGCTGATCACTTACTCCTGAACACTTAATATCAATCCAGAACTCACATTTTTAGGAATCCGCTATGGAGCATACGCAAATTTCCTCACCAATGCACAACCAACAATCATTCTCGTACTTTCCGGTCTTTTATTATGGTTCTTTGCTCAAAACTCACATCTGCAAATCTCATTCTCAATGATTAGTTGAAAATTACAAGCTCTAGTTTGGCTACCACTCTGCATTGGAAGTCTGGTTTCTTATCTTTTTTTCACCCTAAGCTATTTTAAGGGAGGCATCTATGAATGGCTCTTTATGAACCCAGAAATCCTGACTTACACACAGTATTTGCCACTTTTTTGTTGTATTGTTGCACTGCTAGTAATCATCTGTTCTTCTCATATCAATATCAAACTTACTATCTCAAAAGACGAGCCAACACTCTAATTTTTAAAGAGTCCAAAACTGAATAATGTCGCTGATTGACCTAATTTTCCCGCGTGAATGCCTTGGCTGCGGTAAGCAGGGATCCTACCTCTGTTTTGAGTGCAAAAAGAAACTAACTCCCCACCCAGAACTATGTCCTTTCTGCCATAGTCCTCAAAGAGATTTCAAGACCTGCCAGCTCTGCAAATCCAACTGAGAAACTGCTCTTGAATGAGTACTTATCTGTTTCTCCTATCAAACACTCATCAAAAAACTAATCCTTAAGCTCAAATTTTATCATAAAAAAGATATTTGACCTTTCTTGGCTCAGAGGCTCAGTCTTTTAACTCAGACACACCAAACGCTCAGTGAAGCATTAAACCAGGGAAATCTCATTATCTCATTTATCCCTTCACATCGATGGAGACACTACTTTGAAAAAGGATACAATCAATCTGAACTTTTAGCAAAACACCTCGCTAAAGAGCTTAATATCCCAGTTTTGCAACTTGCAAAAAAGAAAAAATACACTGCATCTCAACTCAAACTTTCTAGATCACAAAGACAGAAAAATCTGAATTCAGCCTTCTCTCCACTACATCTTGAAAAAATACCCAAAGACTCCCACATACTCCTAGTAGATGATGTCACGACTACTGCATCTACACTCAAAGAGGTCGCAACTTGTATTAAATCAAGTAGACCTGATCTCAAGATTCGATGAGGAGTTCTTGCAAGGCATACCTGATAAGTTTATTCAACGCATATAATTTTTATAATTTTTCCAAAGATAAGCATGGCATTCACAAAGGAAGAAAGAGAAGAGCTCCTTGCTATCAAGTGAGTCGGGAATACTTTCATAGATCGCTTAGAAGAAATGGGCTTCTGATCAGTAGAAAAACTTAAAAATACCTCTATAGAACAAATAGTTACCCGCTGAGCAGAAATAACATGAAGTTCCTGCTATAAAAATAGCCCACAGGCAAAAAGTGCCGCACAAAGTACGATACTCCGAGCAAAACAGAAGAGTAAAAAATAATGGTTGAACAAGGAATCTCTAGATATCCTTGCATTTTCAGACTGATTAACTAATATTTCACTCTGCAAAAGAGCATAGTGCAGTGGTAGCACGCCAATCTCCGAAGTTGGAGGTGTAGGTTCGATTCCTACTGCTCTTGAATATTTTGGAAGAAACAAAAAAACTGACCGTAAAAGTCAGATTTTTTTTCTCTCTCACTATAACTATCTAAAAAAATCAACTTCTTATAAAAGGAGCCTATTTGTAACAATAGATTTTAAGCCTAGCAAAATAATGCTCATTTCCAATTGAAACCCAATGCCCTTTCCTTATTATCATAAAAAACTTTAACCAAGCGAAACTATAATGGATATCTCTACAATCCTCGCTGAGGCAAAAACCACAATCAGCGATTTCAAAGATCAAAATCCTGACTGAACGGTCATTATCTGGTGAGCAACTGCAACAGGGAAAACCAAGCTTTCTGTTTTATTATCAGATCTTTTTAATATTGAAGTGATTTCAAGCGACAGCAGACAAATCTTCAGAAAAATGGACATCTGAACTGATAAAATCAGCAAAGAAATTAGAGAAAAGCTACCCCACCATCAGATAGATATTGTAAATCCAGATGAGACCTATACTGCATGAGAACGAAAGGAAACCACAGATCAGCTCGTCAATCAAATTTTAGAAAAAGGAAAGACCCCATTTATCGTAGGAGGAACCTGACTCTATATCGATACAATTTACAAAAATTTCTCTATGCCTGAATGTGCTCCTGACTATACCCTCAGAGCAGACTTAGAAAAAAAAGAAGCTGAAAAACCTGGTTTTCTCCATAAGCAACTTAAAGCCATTGATCCAGAAGAAGCTCTGAAACTGCATCCAAATTCTACCAGATACCTCATTAGAGCTCTAGAAATCTTTTATCTCACAGGGAAAACAAAAACTGAAGGATACATTCAGCAACCCGTTTCACATCCGCTCCTTATGTTGGGGCTTCGAAGAGACAAAGAATCCACAAACCAACTCATCAATCAAAGAATCAAACAAATGTTCAAAGATGGACTCATCGAAGAGGTAGAAGGCTTACTCAAAGAAGGCTATAGTCCAAACCTACAATCTATGCAAGGAATCTGATACAAAGAAGTCGTAAACTACCTCAACTGAGACTACGGACGCGAAAAGATGGAGGAACTCCTAAAAAGGAACACCCATCATCTGGCAAAAAAACAAAGGACTCGATTTAGAAGATATATTGCTGAGGGTATTCAAACACCAAAAGCTTGAGTGCAATACAAAGTTTGGGAATTATAAAAAAGAGAAATCTGATTTCTCTTTTCTTTTTTTATATAAAATAAAGTTAAGCCACAAGTTCCTTCTTTGTATCTGGAGAAATTCTACCAGCTGATGCAATAAGCTGCTGCCTATCACCAGAAGCCTGATGCTTAGCCAACTGCAGATAATACGGTGGACGCCCAAAATGACGATATCCAGTAATCTCTCTAAGTCTGTATCAAACTCAACTCTTACCTGTCTTTTGTCCATTGTGATCCAAAACTCACTTATCAGTTGAAGAGCCGATTGTTTTCACATACCATTTCCCATTCTCCTGATACGGCTGTCCAACGACCATCTCAATATGATAAATTGGATTATGTCTCTTCTTACCTGGCTGTTCATCCCAATACATAAAATCTCAAACTCTGACTTCTTCTTTTGGGATATTAACATCACTGGATTCAAAAGCCGCCGCTGTAAAACGAGAATCAAACTTAATCCCCTGCTGCTGAAACGCCCAATTCCAAAGTCCTGAACAATCAAATCCACTTGGACCTGTAGCTCACCATTGATATGGCTTTCCAATTTGCCCCTCTGCAGACTTGATTGTCGCCTCAATATACGGAATCTGCTCACTCGGTCGATTTTTAATCTCATGATGAGAATCTAGTGGTTGCACCTTGTGTTCCTGAGGAGACTCTCCTCCAATAGGAGTGGAAGAAGCTGAAGAATTCTGATTTTCTTCATTTTTCTGATCTTGAGAAGTATTCTCCTCAGTCTCTCAAGCAGAATCTTGACTTCATTCAGATTTTTCATCTATTTTACTCAAAACCTCAGCTCTAAGCTGATCAAGTTGTTCCTTAGTATCGACTTTTTTTAGTTTTTCCCTAATCTCTGACAGCAATCCATGCAAAGAACTTAGCTCAAGTGCCTTTCCCATCATATTATCCTTGATCGCATCAAAAAATCACTCAGAAACTAGATAATCCACCACCATATCATCAGCAATACCAACGATAGAAAGCGGATCTTTCTCCTTCATCTTTTCAACGACAGCTTTTGCTAAGTCAGTTTTGAGTTCAACAAGTTCTTCCTGAGTGGAACTAGCCTCTCAGCTCACTGCATCAATAAACTGTCCTAAATGATCTAATGTTCACATTCCTTATAATATAACCATATAAAATTATGAAAGCTCTTTTGTCAGCCAATCTGCCAACTTTTGCACGATTGCATCATCTTTTAACATTCAGCATTTTGCTTCTAAATCCGATCTCTTCACGAGTGTTGTACCATCAATAACGAGTGTCGGCTGAAATCTGAGCTTCAAAATCTCCAAGCTTGTAAAATCAGTCTTAAATTCTACCTTTTGCCCATGATATTTAGACACACATCGATTTCTAAAGTTTGCAAGCCAAAGCATTTCATGTAAAGAAAGCTCCAAAGATAAACCTGACAGTATAAATTTATCAGCCTTTTGCTCAAATTTTACCTTATGACCTCGGCTTTTAATCTCTGAACTCTTTGGTAAATACTCAATATTTCATCTTTTCCCCTGCCAAACGACAGTATCTTTCTGATTTTCAATCTGATGCTGCAAATCTCCAAGCCCTCAAATAACCGCTTCCTCAGACTGAGAAAGTGTTTTAATTTCATAGGTGCACTCCGGGATTTTCGTATCATCAATATACGCAACTACCTCAAGAGAAGAAATCTGCTCCTGAATACGCTTATCAATTTGAGCGAAAAGTCACTGATTCAAATACATTTTAGTAATATTCATCTTTGCGGTTCAAATATTTCTCAGCATCCATCACTCTAAAATCTTTTCAATCACAAGATTTGAAGCGCGCAAGGCCAACTTACGTTCCTCAGATTTATCAGACGCCCAAAGTGATTTAAGCGACTTTTCTTCTCCATTGACCTTAAGTTTAAGACTTTCTAACTTCTTGGCATAATACGCTTTAATTGGTTGCTGATCCAACGGAGAATCCTTTTCTACACTCAGATTTCCATCTTTATCAAAAATATTCTGCTGACCAAGCCTAACTGCTTCTTGAAAACTTCCAAAATCATCAATATCATTGGTCAACTTAAACTGACTCGCTCTCAAAAGTAAACCTTTATATAAATTTTCAAAATACTGAGCATATTCCTCTGATTGCCTCAATGTCAAAGATGCAGCAGTTCAAGGAGCATACACCAATAAATTTACCTTAACCTGCTCTCGATCTTTATATTTCTGACTGATCATAATCTCAAGTTCCTTCGGCAAATCTAAATCATCCTCAAAACCGAAGCTTCCATCGACTCCCCTCAAATCCTCTAACTTTTTATGTGCCAGCTCAACACGATCAATACATCTCTGCTGTTCAGGAGTATATTTTGTCCTATCAGATACCAGATATTGCTTCTCAACTCCAGTAAAGGCATCCACCCCTCATATTTCTGAGCTCATCGAACAGATTTTCATTTTTCCCCCTTCCCAAGTGAAAAACCTTCTCTGCAGATCACCAAGCCCAGCCCTTTTCGCCTCAATAATCAGATAATATGGTAATTCCAAATATTCTCCATTAGAAGCATGATTTTTAACAAAAGTAGAAATCTGATTTTTAACCTTTGTTTGCTCCTCTAGCGTTCTGGCTGAAAACTCCTCAATCAAAATCGCCCTGAGCATTTTCTCAAACTCCTGTTGTAAATAAGAATCAATCGCCTCAGTCTTCGTATCAATATTTGAGCCACAAATAGCACTAATCAAGCGATCAACCAATCCAGGCACATCAGCAGATTTTAACTCCTTCGGAAGCTGCTGCGATAATGCACTATCTATCAGCCAATCTCTATTAATCTTCCATTCACTAGCATAGTAAATACCATGAACTCCTCACTTATCCTCTGAAAAGAAAGCCATCAACCCTTCTGCTGAATTCGTCCCCTCATATCCATAAAGTCTCTTGGCTAGTTTATACCTCACATTTTGACTTACATCACCAGAATACTCTAAATCTGAATTCCTCTCTTTAGCAAACTGAACAATATCAACTAATTCATCCTTATTCAAAGTTTCAAACTGTAATTTCTGCTCATCAAAACCATTTTCAATCAATTTTTCAAGCATAGCCATATTTCTATTAGTATCCTGAGGAGAAAAATATGATACTTCCTCACTTCTCTGCTCAAGACTGAGCCATTCCTTATATTTTTTGATCAGCTGCAAATTCTGACTATACTCAGGAGAATCTCCCTCAGCCATCAAAGAATCAAAATCAGCAACCGAAATCAGTTCCTCAAAAAGGAAACGATTTTTCTTTCTCAAATCCTCGAGTTTTTTAACTTTCTCTCTCGGAAAATCTGCAAAAAATTCTGATTTAAACTGTGCCAGATTCTTGGCATAATCAAGATTCTCATCCCATTTTTTAGCCTCAAACATCTTCAAGTATCCAGCAGACTCTGCAACCAGATCAATCAAACCTAAGGTACCTGCTCAGCTTTTTAGCTTATTCATCAGATTCGGATTTTTAAGCTGCTCAGTTAAATATTTAGTCCTAACAGCAATTTTCTCCTTAACTTTTTTCAAAGAAGTAGTAAACGCCTCAGCTTGCTCTGGGGACAAATCTTTCAAAAAATCTGACTCAGATTTCCTAGAAGCGATATAATAATGAAGCATCTCATCAGTGCTATCTCTCATCTCTTCAATAAACAGGAGCGAATACAAGGCTTCATCCAGGTTTTTAGATTTTATATCATCTGCAGGAGCACCAATCATCTCATTCCAAGACTGATTTCAAAACTTTTGAGTATGTAAACCTTGCAAAACTGCTTGCCTAAGCTCAGCTCTACTCTGCCTCAAGAAATCCTCCCTGTTCTGCAGATAAAAATCATGCGTATCAAAATACAGAGCATCAGCTCCAATACTCACAGCTGCAGTCACTGCTCAAACCGCAAGTCAAACGACCACTCCAGGAGCACCACCTACGGCTCCAATTCCACCACAGATAATAATCGCCTCTATCGCAAAAGAAGAAAGTCAAACTGCAAGCTGAAAAGTTGCCTGATTTTTCTTGTTTTCTGCCCTTATTTGATTAACCTTGGCGATCAATTCCGCTTCATCCATCGTCTCAAGGTAAGTCCACACATCCAGTCCAAGAAACGCCACATCAATCATCATAGCAGCTTTCAAGCTTTTTGCCCACTGTGTTAACTTTTTACCTTTTGACAAAACATTACTCATCGCTTGAAACTCCTGCGCATCCTTAGCGGATGCTAAAAGCTTCAAAACATCATCGCTGAGTTCAATATCAACTTTTTTCAATTTCATAATCTCACGGATCTCTGCAGGGGTCTTTCCAATCAATTCATCTGCATATAGAACAAGCTTTGAAAATTGTCTAGGATGCATTCCAGCAGCAGTTAATAACTCATCTGGGATCTGTCCTTTTAGACTATTCCACTGTTTGAATGCGATAAGTCCTTCATCATCCAAAGATTTAAATCCTGAACTCATCTTTTGAATCGTTTTATCAATATTTTTGATTTGTCTTTTACTCAAACGAGAGCTCAACGCTTTTTTCTGATTTTCCAAGTTCTCAATAAGATTATGCATTCCTGATTTCATCTTTGCTGCATCAATATTATTCAGATTGCGAGCCTCAGACTGCTTAATCAACCTATCCACAGTCTCAATTCCGCCAACTCCAAGCATAGAAGTTCAAGCTCCATAGCCAATATTATGCCGAGGATTTCCTGAAGTAGTTGTAGAACTCTCAGCAGAGCTTCTAGTCTGCTCCTCTAAACCGGCACCTGAAGAAATATTTCAAGACTGTTGATCTGCGGAATGTGAAGTAGAATGTGAAGTTCAAGAAGGATCAGAATTCTGATCTATATTTTCTGCCTCATCAGCTACAGGAGCTTCTCAGAGAATTTCAGCTTTAAGTCTAGAAAGTTCCTCTTGAGTATTTCTTTTTTCAATCTCTATTCTTTTTGCTTTCATAAATTCAAAAATATCCTTTGCAGTTGAGGGCGCTACAAAATCAATAATATACCTCCACCAACCAAACTCCTTTGCCTCATCAAAGTGCTTTGGTAGCTCAGTTTTCCCAACAATAATATCCTTCACTTTATTCTCAATAGGCAAAAGTGCTATTGATTTAAACCATCAAAGCTCTTTTTTGAAATCCTCAAGATAATACCCGGAAATTTCCTGTTTGAGCGTTTCTACCTGAGTTGACATAAGACTTTTTTTATTTCATTACATAAAACTAGCTAATCTTAGCTGCAAACTTAAAGAGAGATTTTACACAAGTTGCAAACTCATCAACATTTTTTATTGCCTTTTTAAATCCATCAGCTTTGATAGTTTTAAAAGTTTTAATCAAACTATCTAATTCTGAATCCAGAACTCAACCGACTTTTTTGTTAAGCAATTTTGATAATTCATCGACATCAAGATTCTTCAAAATGTCATCAAAATTAGAAACCAATTTATTTCAATTAGCATCTACTGCATCCTGAAGACGAGAAAGTGTTTTTAGCTTTTTGATCGCTGCAAGAGAAAGACCAGCATCTTGAGATGGTCAAAACATATCTAAAACATCAACTATTTGAGCAACTTCTGAAGTCGTTTTTCAAGACAACATATCTAAAAATTCATCACAAGAATCAAGTTGTTGCTTGATCTTTAGCTTACCAGCATCTGAACTAGCTTTTTCTAACTGTTTTGACAAGGAAGCTTTTGAATTAAGAGTTCTTTGCACAAGTCCCTTATACTCAGGACTATCCAAGAGCTGCTGAATACCTTTAAAATCAACAGGCAATCCCTTATTGAATTTATCAACTCCGATCTGCAGTGCATCTGGACTTACACCAGTCCTCACTGCCTCTCTAATATCTGAAGAATGATCAAAGTATTTTACAAGATCATCATACAGATTTCTATGATTATTCCTCAAATCTAAGAGATATTGTTGCCCATTCTTTCTTGTTACATAGGTATCAAAAATCTTAGCAAGATAGTCCTCTTTCTTGGTATCTTTCGATATATTGAACATCTTGAGCCACTCTTCTCTTTTATCTACATCCATAAACGGAGCATGGCTCTTTCTACTCAAAATACGCTCAACTTTTTCAAGAGAAATATCTCAGTTATCAAGTGCCGTAAGCAATTTTTCTTGTCCAAGTTCTCCTCTAAAGAAAAGATTTGATTGTACCCAGCTTGGCGATCCATAGATCACCTTATTTCTCAGTCTACTTCCAACCGCGGTTTTGTGCATCAACTTATTCATCACAAAAAGCGGTACTGTCAACGGAGCACCCGCTGTTTTAAGTCCAAGAATCACAGTTTTATTACTTCTCATAAGCACTCCTGCAGCACTAATCACAATTCCAGTTCCCAAAAGTGAACCCATAAAAGTAGAAAAACCTGACAGATATTCTCAGTTATACACTTGTTTGAGACTCTTTCATAAATTCTTTATCGATCCAAGCAAAAATCCTGGCACTCTATAGATAAGATTTCAGTTCTCATCGATATCTTTTTGGATAGTCATCTGTCCGAGGAAACATTCCTTTTTGAGTGCTAAAAGATCATTCATCACCTGAGCTGTAGCTTTGAGCTCCTCTATAGGAATTTCCTCTCAATTCGCCAAACGCTGCTTTTGTTGTTGGAGAAAAGTCTGAGAACCACGAAGAATCTCATGAAGACCAGATTTTTCAATATATTCTCTTAAACATGCACTATCCGTTGCAAATAGATCTCCGTACATATTTAATACACTCTCCTCAAGAGCATCAATTAATTCTTCATCAATATCTTCGGCAACATTCTCACATGCCGATTGAAGGTTCTTTTTCTCATCTGGACTAAATACTTCTCCTGACTTTTTATTATATGCTACTTGCAAAATATCCGACTTTCCACTCTGAGCATCCAAAAGCTCATCTCTTCTCTGATCAAGTTTCTGAATCTCATCTTTAAGATCTTGTGAAACATCTGCTGAATCAAGCCCATATTTTTTGAGAATATTCATCGCACTAGCAATTGGAGCATCCACAAAAGCCTGATAATCAGGATCCTTTGCAATATACTTCTCAAAATTTTCGCTATCAGATAGAAGCTCTTTCTTAGAAATATTAAGGGTTTTAGATTTCTTCTCTGCGATAGCATCAGCCAATTGATCCTTCTTTTCAAAAAGGAAAGTCTGAACTCTGATCCCTTGCCTAAAAAAATACTTTAATTCATTCTGAGCTTCCTCACTATTCTCTCCCCACGCCTTAATTTTATCAACGATTGACCCTTCAATATTTTCAACCAACTTCCAAGACGGCAACTTACTAAAAAATGATTCCACTAAAACAGCAAGTTTCTCGGTACTCCAGCTAAGAATATGATTCTTCATCTTGGAGAATCCCTCTCCTAACAAGCTCTTAAATGAACTATTTTGCTCCAAAATAGCTGCAACACTTCCATATTGATTATCTAGACAAAATGGGATGATTCACTTATAATTTTTAGCATCAGGATTAGATTTTTTCATTTCATTAGAGATTCTCTGCATTTCTAGCTCATCCTGATATCCAGCATCAAGCTCCTTTTGATAAAAAGTTGAATATAAAACATCGATATTCTCTCCAATGGTCTCATAATTTTCAGCCTTTTCCTTATTTTCTGGATTAGAGTGAAACTTATCATAACCATTGTATTTATCTTCTCATGAAGCTCCCCTTGATGGCTCAGCATCGCCATTAAACCAGTTCCAGAGCTTACTAATCCCCCAAATTGAACCAGCAGTTATTCCTCCCCATTTCAAAGCCTTTCAAAACCAACTATTCCAAAATCAGCCTTTTTTCTCTTTTTTTGACTTTGATTCTTCTTTACTATTTTCTTCCTTTTCTTCCTCCTCATCACTACCAAAGAGCCACTTAACCCCCTTATATACGAACGCAACAGCACCAACTCCTGTAGCAACAAAACCAGCGGTACGAAGGATATTTTTCCCAGGTTCTTTACTCCAAGTTTCCTTACTACGAACCGCATCTCGCTGCTCTCCAGTAAAATGCTTGATAGATGCCCAAGTTCACTCCTTTTTCTGAGATGATGTTTTATCTTTCTCGTTATCTGGATTCATAGTCCTAGAATCCTGATCCGCTTGATCTTTCCCTTGAGAAACCACATATTCTAATTTTCAAAGCTCTTTTGAAAAATCAGAAACCTTAGATTGCACCTCTGCAATCTTCTCTTTTACATTTTGATCTTTCTCCCTCTCAAATTGAACTTTTGCAAGCTCCTGAACAACCTGAATAGATTGGTAAAGTTCAAGCTTTTTCTGAGCCTTCTCCTCACTTTCTGTCAGCTTTTTTAAAGCATCAAGGTCCGCCTTGATCTTATCAGTCTCAGACTGCAAACTCTTTAAAACATCAATAGAATTTTGAACCATAACTACAAAAATACAAATAAAAATTCTCCATATAAGTATACATAAAAGTACAAAAAAAATAAAATTCTGACTTCTGTTTCTCTTGTTTATAGCTTGACATTTTTATTTTTTATGATTAGAGCATTATAATTGACTTGCAATCTCTCCTGAGAAAAAATATACTCAGAATCAGTTTTAAACAAAAAACTCAAGAAAACTCTTGTGATTTAATTCCACTAAGGAAAAATGTCAACATTAGCAAACATAATCTGAATTTTAACCTATTCCTTGATCAGTATTGGGCTCGCTATGCTCCTCTATCCCCTGTATATCAAGCTCCTTAGGAAACTCAAAGCAGGAAAAACTATCCGTGAAAACAATGCCACTGGAGAAAAATCTGAAATATTTGCAAAACTCCACTCTCACAAAGCAGGAACTCCAACTATGGGGTGAGGACTTTTTATGGTGATTATGCTAATCATGATCTGACTTTCCTTTATCCTACAAAAAAAAGGAATCATCACCTACTCTCTCCGAAATAGTAAAGAAACCTATATTATTCTCTTTGGTTTCTTTAGTATGTGATTGATTGGACTAGTTGATGACTGGCTTAATATCAAAAACTTCTGAAAGATCAAGTGATTAAGCGCAAAAGCAAAAATGACAGGGATGATTCTCTTTTCAGCATTCATCTCCTATTGGTTTTATGTAAAACTAGGTATCGACTATATCAATCTACGACCCCTTTGATGAAAAATAGAAATCTGAATTTTCTTCCCAATTTTAACCTTCCTTACGACAATTGGAATCGTTAATGCTATCAATATCACAGATGGGCTTGATGGACTTGCAGGAGGCCTCATCATCATCGTCCTCTGATGCCTTGGTATCTCAACCTTCCTCAATGGAACCTATATCGCAACAACTATTATCTCTATTCTCATCTCAGTTTTAGTAGCTTTCCTCTTCTACAATATCAATCCAGCAAAAGTTTTTATGGGTGATAGCTGAGCTTTCGCACTAGGAGGTATTGTTGCATCACTCCTCTACCTACTCAATATGAGATTTTGAATCATTATTCCCTTCATCATAATTTTCTGAGTTTTCATCTTAGAATTCCTCTCAAGCGGGCTCCAAATCTTCTGGAAAAAAATCCTCAAAAGAAAACTCTTCGCAGTAGCGCCTTTTCATCATCTGCTTGAATACAAAGGAATGCAAGAGTCTACAATCGTAATGAAAATCTGGCTTATCCAAGCAATCCTAGGTATTATCTGAGTTATTTTCATTCTTGTGCAATACTTAACTCTTAAACATCCTATCATCTATATTTCTTAGATGCTAATCAAAAAGCTCAATTACTATCCTATGTAACTCATAGGATTTTTTTAATCAAAAAAAATATGATTTTATATTGACTTTTTATATAAATTACATATAAGATAAAACATAAATCTAAAGAAAAACATTTCTTTAAGATTTGAGATCATTAACAAAACACATAATCAAATTAATTTTTACAAAAATGAGAAAAATCATCCAACTCATGACAAACAGAGTGAAGACAGTAACTTTGTTTCTCGCAACCCTTGTAGTAGTATCTCTGACAACTTCTTGCAAAAAAGAAGATTCTGGAGAAACACTTCTTCCTCCTCCAACTCCTGAGCAACAGGCTCCGCTAATACCATTCACTCCACCTAGAGTCACAATCTCTAACAGTGTAAAATGGTATACTTCACTAGATGAGAGCCAGGGTTATCTGATGATACAGATAAAAATTCCAAGCAAAAAGGGAAACAATGACCTCAAAAACTATCTAATAGAAGATCAAAGAGATATCCAATTAAAAGGACAATGGTCACTCATTGGAGAAAGATCAGAGAATATGATTGAAAAAGTAATTGATCTTTCGACAAACGACAGATCTTTTGACCTATTCCAAAAGGAAGGAGAAAAAAATGAAGGAGAAAGTCCGTTTCTCTATCTAGAGTACAAGTATAAATTATCAAACATTGAAAAATCTTACAAATGGAAATTAAAGGATGCATGGATTGATGGTAGTATAAAATACGAAACATACGACAACCTAAAATTCAATACCTATCCAAGAAGATCTGTAGAAATAAGAAAATAATTATACTTGATAATTACACAAGAGTAGAGGGGGTCCACTGAGAAAATTTTAATAAACTCAGTAGTCCCCTTCATCTCAAACACAAAGATTAAAAAAAATAAATTTATAGAACAATGAAAAGAAATATTATTATCATCACAATGCTCACGCTAAGTCTTTCTTTGAGCTCTTGCAGAAAGGAAGAAATCATTAACAATTACTACACTACTTCTGTAGAAAGTTCTACTCAAAAATCTGAATCAGAAGTAATAGTTTCAAACGGCTTTCTGTGGGATACCTATATTCAACCACAATCAGAATATCACAAAGGCGAAGTTGAATATGCTCTTATCATAGAGTTTGAACCGACAGAAATAACAACTCCTAATATACCAAAATTTATCGGAGAATGGGAAATATTTCAATACAACACAGGAACTAATCGAGCAAGAAAATTCAAGCTATCTGATGAAAGCTTTAAATGGTATTTTGACAAAAATTCGATGCGACTACGTGGAGAGTATATATTCCGTGGATACAAAGAAAATACTAGTATAATAAAACCTCGAGCAAAAGTTAAAGGTAGTATCTGGTATAGAGAAACAAAATGGGAACTCAATACTTTCCCGACAAATAACACCAAATCAGAAGAACAATAACCCCAAAGTCCTATGTAACTCATAGGACTTTTTTCAATAAAAAAATTCTGATTCTTTCTCCTTGATTTTATATCGCAAATAAATATAAAGGATCAGCATTCCCCTTGAGGAGGAAATTTTTGCGTATGCTCAAGCTCTCGTAGTTCAATGGATAGAATAGGCCCGTCCTAAGGGTTAGATGTAGGTTCGATTCCTACCGAGAGTACGTGGACATTCCGAAAAAGGCAATTTGCTTTTGGGTTTGTTCAGAATTCTTTTTATTTTTATAAGTGATTTGTTTAATGGCAAAAACACAGGAAAATGTATTTCAGAGACACGAGAGAGATACTGGGTCTCCACAAATGCAAATCGGTCTTTTATCTGATCAAATCGCAATGTTGCAAGCACACGTTGCAACTAATGCAAAAGATTATGATGCAAAGAGAAGTCTCTTGAAAAAGGTAGCAAAGAGAAGATCTTTCTTGAGATACCTTAAGACAAAGGATCTAGATGCTTACACAAAAATCAGTAAAAAAATCTGACTTAAGGTCTAATTATTCTTAATTTTATTTATTTAATTTTACATCATTAATGGCTAAAAAAGCTACTGCCCCAGCGGCAAGCCAGTTCACAGTTCCTCTTATCAAGGAAGGGCAAAAAGTAAAGTGAACAATCCTTAAAGAAATTGAAAACGGAGTTCTTGTAAACTGCGAAAACGGTGCATTTACTGGTATCATCCTTTCAAAAGAAGCTAAGGAACTTAAAAGATCACAGTTTGATCTTAACCCATCTACAGAACTTGAGCTTGAGATTATCAATCCAGCTGTAAGACACGAAGATGGATACTACATCGTTTCAGTAACTAGACTCCTCCAATACGACGTATGGAAGTCAGTTATTGCAAAGTTCGAAAAAGATGAAATCATCACTGTTGTTCCTACTGAGGCAAACCTTGGAGGACTTTTGATCGATATGCATGGTATCAAGGGATTCATCCCATTGTCTCAACTTGCTCCTATCCACTACCCTAGAGTAGAAGATGGAGATCAAGAAGCTATCTTTGATAAACTTCTTGAACTTATCGGACAAGAAATCAAGGTAAGAGTGATCAACATCGATGAAGAAGACAGAAGAATCATCCTTTCTGAAAGAGAAGCTCTCAAAGAAGAAAGAGAAAAGGTTCTTGCTGAACTTGAAGTTGGAAAAGTATTTGACGGAGTGGTTTCAGGAATCTCTTCATATGGACTTTTCGTGACTATCGGAGGTACTGTTGAAGGTCTTGTTCACATCTCAGAAATTACTTACGGACACGTAAATGATATTGATAGACTTGGAAAGATCGGAGACAAGATGCAAGTTAAAGTAATTGGTCTTGAAAATGGAAAGATCTCTCTTTCAAGCAAACAGCTCAAAGGAGATCCTTGGTCAGAGCTTCCAAAGAAGTACAAAGTTGGAGATATCATCGAAGGAGAAATCATCAGATTTGTACCTTATGGAGTATTCGTGAGAGTATTTGACGATATCAATGGACTTGTTCACCTTAGCGAGCTTTCTCAAAAAGCAGTTAACAATCCAAATGAAATCGTAAAACTTGGACAAATTGTAAAGGCTAAACTTATCCTTATCGATCCTAAAAATAGAAAGATCGGACTTTCAATGAAACACTTGGAAGATAAAGCTGAAGGAGAAACTACAAAAAAAGCTCCTAAGGCAAAAGAAACTACTGAAGATGCAGAATAATTTGTCATTAAATAAGAGAAAAACCTGAATCAATCTCAGGTTTTTTCTTTTTCACTAAAATCCTCTCAAAAAGTTGCAAAATAAAAAAATCTGAATATAATCAGCTTTAGCTTTATATTCTATACTAAATAAAATATGTCAAACGCAAAAGAACTTTTATCAACACTCAATGATCACCAATTGGCCTATGTCAATCTTGATCTCCCAAATCCAAAAAATGGACAATATATGCTCCTTGCAGCTCACTTTCAACCTGGAAAATCAATGAACATTCTCCAAGCAGCTTGTGAAGTTGCAGCTGAATCCTCTACTGGAACAAATTTCCTAGTTGAGACAGAAACTGCCTTTTCAAAAGAAATGAATGCCCTTGTTTATAAGGTAGATGTAGAAAAAGAGCTTATCTGGATCGCATACCCATGGAGACTTTTTGACAGAGGTGGAAATATTCAGAATATTCTCACCTACATTGCAGGAAATGTCTTTGGAATGAAGGAAGTAAAAGCATTAAAAATTCTTGATGTATGGTTTCCACCTGCAATGCTTGAACAATATGACGGACCAAGCTATACCCTAGCAGACATGAGAAAATACCTCAATGTTTACAATAGACCAATCCTAGGAACCATCATCAAACCAAAGATGGGACTTACTTCTGCTGAATATGCTGAAGTATGTTATGATTTTTGGGTATGAGGAGGAGACTTTGTAAAAAATGATGAACCACAAGCAAATCAGGATTTTTGTCCTTATGATAAAATGGTAAAACATGTAAAGGAAGCCATGGACAAAGCAGTAAAAGAAACCTGACAGAAAAAGGTACACTCTTTCAATGTATCAGCGGCTGATTACGATACCATGATTGAAAGATGTGAAATGATTAGAAACGCAGGATTTGAACCATGATCTTATGCATTCCTGATTGATGGAACAACAGCAGGTTGGATGGCCGTTCAGACCTTGAGAAGAAAGTATCCAGATGTATTTATCCACTTTCATAGAGCCGGACATGGTGCATTTACTAGACCAGAAAATCCTATTGGATACTCAGTTTTAGTCCTTTCAAAATTTGCAAGACTCGCTGGAGCTTCTGGAATCCATACAGGAACCGCAGGAGTCGGGAAAATGGCTGGAGATAAGGCTGAAGATGTAACTGCAGCAGAAGGTATCAGATATATGAAAAAGACTGGACATATCTTTGAACAGTCTTGGGGAACAATCCCAGAAACTGATAAAGACTTCGTAGCTCTCGTACAAAGAGACGAAGATAACGAAGAAGTCCTTACTGATGATAGCTGGAGAGCAATCAAGACCTGCTGCCCTATCATCTCTGGAGGTCTTAACCCAACTCTTCTCAAACCTTTTATTGATCTCATGGGAAATGTAGACTTCATCACAACAATGGGAGCTGGATGTCACGCTCATCCAAAGGGAACTCAGTCAGGTGCCAAAGCTCTTGTGCAAGCCTGCGAAGCCTACCAGAAAGGAGTAGATATTCATGAATATGCAAAAAATAAGCCTGAACTTGCTGAGGCAATCGAATTCTTTGAAAAACCATCTACAAAAGAAAAGATGAAAACACTTAGAATTGCAGCATAATAAAAAATCTGCCTTTAAAACCAACGACAACAAAGATGAACCAACTACAACAGGTCGTTCAGTTCGCTATTGAAAAATCAGCGACCACGCTACTCAATCACTTCAAAAACCAATATGGAAGTCTGATTTTTCTTCCTCTATGAGTAAACGACCAGACTCCTCATAAAATTGCACCTAAAGTTGCTGAAAGCATCTTCACATCAGGACTCTTAACTCAAAAAGCTGACTGAAAATACCTGCTCTCTTTTACTGATGAAAAGGTCTGAATCGTATACGATAGCTTTCTAACAAGCTTTATCGACACGCTAAACTTTATCGCAAAAGGAGTAATGAGTACACTTGGAATGAAAATGTTCTGGAGTGATTTCGCTCGCCTCTTAGCTGAGAAAAAAACAACTAACCCAGCAACTTATGAAAAACGAAAGACAAATCTGAAGATCATCCTAGATACTTGCTTTGTACAGTTGGTGACTGACCTTCAATCGCAAGGGCTTCAAACAGAAATCACCAATGGAGAAACTCTTTTCCCAACAGTAAATGAAGCAAGCTCAAGCCTCAGAATCTTTCAATAAAAAACAAATATGAGGAGCACATAAGATAAATAAAATAGAAGTTATGCGACAATAATAACTAAAAAAATCAATAGATCAAAAAAACCTGAATCAATATCAGGTTTTTTCTTATCTCTTATCTATCAAAATAGCATTCAACAGTCCATTTACTAATTTTGGAGCTCCATCATCAGAATATCTCTTTGCCAGCTCAACCATCTCATTGATCACCACAGCAGGCGGCGTATCCATCACCTTTACCTCTAAATATCCCTGCAAAAGACATACCTGATCCATAATATCCATCTGCTCATATTGGAAAGTTTGCGTATTCTGATTAACCTTCTCAATCAATTCTTCTTCATAACGAGAAATAGCAGAAGTCACCTTAAAAACATAATCTGTATCAATCTCCTCAAGTTGCCACTGATCAAAACCATACTTCATCAAATACCCAGCATCCCCCTCCGGACTCTGATTGATCAAATATTCAGTAACTTGTGCCTGGACATACTCATCAATATGCTCTTGCTGCTGTTTTTTTGATGCTACTTGTTTGAGAAATTCAGCATCAAAAAACGAATTTTCAGCTGGAGTATCAGGAGAAGAAATCTGATCTCATGCTTCAGCAACTTTAGATGGCTGAGCAATCAGATTTTTTTGCATTGCAGAAAAAAAACAATGCTCGTAAATATAGGCTAATACCACTTTCCTCGCATTGATTCTTTTTCTAATATCCATAGGAATAATCTTCCAGAGCTAAATAATAAGGAGACTAAGCGTCTACTACAGTATCCTTAGCCTTTGACTTAATAGTAAGAACTTGCTTACCATTATAATATCCACAAGATGGACAAACTCTATGATTTAGTCTATTAGCACCACAGTTTGGACACTTTGCAGTCTGATAAGTATTTTCTAATCTCTTAAGATTAATAGATTTCCAAGTTGAGTGTCTTTTACGAGATTGCACTTTACTCACCTTTTTCTTTGGACCAATTGTCATTTGATAAGTTGTGATTAGTAAATTAAAAAATTATCACTTAATATTACTCAGCCTTTGCTTTTTTTGCAGGAGCCTTCTTAGGAGCTGCTGCTTTCTTAGCTGGAGTTTTTTTTGCAGGAGCCTTAGCTGCTTTTTCAGTCTTTGGTGCATCCTCTTTTACCTTCAATAGCTCTTCTGGAGAAACTACCTCAACAACAGTCTTAAGATAAGTTCTTCCGTTGAATTTCTTAAAGTTCTTCTTTCTGAATGCAACTACTCCATCAATTGCAGCATGTACTGAAAAATCTGCAGCTTCATAAGTATTTTTTCCGCATTCATATTTAGAACCTTTTTGTCTAATAATAATATTTCCAGCTAAAACTGGCTGTCCTCCAAAGACCTTGACTCCACGATATTTTGGTTGTGAGTCCTTTAGATTTTTAACCGAACCAGCGGCTTTTTTGTGTGCCATTATTCCTCAAACAATATAAAAATTTGACTGAAGACCTTTATAGTGATTGGCGATAGATAATCAAGAGAAAATAACACAGTTTTTAATTTTTAGCAGAAAACATCAAATAAAAAGCTGAATATATCAGATTTTTTAACTATTTTCTTTAGACATAAAATCAAGAGAAAAATAAAGATAAAAAAATCTCTCATTTGAAATTGAAACTCAGAGTAGATTTCATACAATCTGAAATCAGATTTTTACCACTTTTGACATAAAATATAAATATGCAACTCAAAGACTATATCGCCTCAAATCTCAATGATGAACAAACCGCTGCTGCACTCCATACCAATACATCAGCTCTGATTATCGCTGGTGCTGGAAGTTGAAAAACGAGAGTGCTTACCTACAAGATCGCATATCTAATCTGGTGAAAGAATATCAAAGTAGAGAGAATCTTAGCTGTAACCTTCACCAACAAAGCAGCAAACGAGATGAAAGAGAGGCTAATCAAACTTTGAGACGAAATTTCTAGCCAATCATTTACAAATGAACAACAAAAATCTGACTGAGACTTTTGAGATTTTCTCAATGAAATGAACACAACCACTCCGAGATCTATGCAACACCTTGATCCAAGAAAACTCAAATGGATTGGAACTTTCCACTCAATTTTTCTCAAAATTCTTAAGGAAGATATCGAAAAATTAGAGATGAAGTACAATAAAAACTTTGGAATCTTAGACGCCGATGATAGTGCAAAAATCATCAGAGACATTCTCAAAAGATATGCAATGGCAGATACCTTCAAGCCTCAAGAAGTAAAAAGCTTTATTTCAAAGCAAAAAAACGAAGGAAGAACTGCAGAACTTTTCCTCAAATACAGCAACGGAAACTATGAAGATCAGATGGGAAAACTCTACCAAGAATACGAAAAGGAACTCGAAAAATCAAACAGCCTTGATTTTGATGATTTACTGCTCCTCCCCTATCAACTCTTCAAAAAAAATCCTGAAGTCCTTCAAAAATGGCAAAACAGCTTTGACTATATTCTCGTAGATGAAGCTCAAGATACCAACTGGATCCAGTTTGAACTGATGAAAATGATGAGCTGAGAATGAGCAAACATCACGCTCATTGGAGACGATTTTCAGAGTATCTATGGACGAAGGGGCGCACTTATGGAGAACTTTCTCAATGTAAAACAGTACTGGCCAGATATCCAAATGTTTAAGCTCCAAACCAATTATCGTTCAAAAGCGCATATCGTCTCAGCAGGTAATGCTGTCATCAAGCAAAATAAAAACCAATACGAAAAAAACATCATCGCGCATAGAGAATGAAACGATAAAATTACTGTTCTCACGTACAATACCGATATTGATGAAGCAGCAAATACGATTGATCTTATCAAACAAATGAAAGATAAAGGGAAACTGAAATCACGAGGACAAGTAGCAATTCTCTACAGAACAAACTCTCAATCTCAGAATTTTGAATCTCTTTTTGTTCAAGAAGGAATCCCGTACAAAATCTATGGAGCATTTAAATTTTTTGAAAGAAAAGAAATCAAAGATATCCTTGCCTATCTCAAGGTCATCAATAATCCCTTTGATACGGTATCGCTCAAGAGAGTTCTGAATATTCCAAACAGGAAAATCTGAAAAACTTCACTTGAAAGATTAGAATCCTATGCCTTAGAAATGGGGGTGAGCCTGTATGAAATACTTCTCACCCTTTCCGAAATGGGAACAACAAAAATAATTGAACAAGAATGCTGAATTAAACTAACAACTCCAGCACTCGATGGGATAAAAGATTTTATCGAACTTTTCAATCAATTAACAACAGCGATCAAAACACTCAATCCAGCAGATCTCACTGAATATCTTGTTAAAAAGATTGACTATAAAGGCTACCTTATCAAGGAAGAAGACAGCGAACAAACTGCAGAAGAAAAGTACGAAAACATTGGGCAGCTGATCAACATGGCCAGCAAATATGAATTTTGAAGCGCAAATGCAAACGAAGAAATCATCAGTTCTGGAGAAGAGTTGCTGAGACGATTTTTGGAAGAGGTAACCCTAATGGTAGATACTATTGAAAATACAGATGAGAATTCTGACGCAGTCAAACTCATGACGATCCACTCTAGTAAAGGACTAGAGTTCCCAGCTGTCTTTATCGTAGGTGTAGAGGATAATATCTTCCCGCTTGCAAATTCTCTTCTCGAGCCAAAAATGCTAGAGGAAGAAAGGAGACTAATGTATGTCGCAATTACTAGAGCAAAAGACGCGCTCTTCATCTCGCATGCAAACAGCAGAATGACCCGAGGTCAAACCAAGATGAATCCTGTCAGCAGATTTCTCCAGGAAATCCCGAACGATCTGCTCAAATTCTACGACCTTACCAAAGGCTGAGGAGCCCAGCATCAATCTTCGATCACTGAATGAGCAACCGTAAGGCATAAGCTCTTCGGAACTGGATATGTGCTTGAAATATGGAATAATCTCGGAATTGTAAAATTTCACAATCCAAAATTCTGACTCAGAAAGGTTGAACTCAGATTTTTGGAAGAATGTTAAAACTCCTCTTTTTTAGAACCTAGAAAAATCTGAATATGCAACTGTGCTTTGCACCGATGGATGGGATCACAAATTGTGCAACCCGCCTGATCACCAAAAACATTTTTGATCGTTATAAAAATCAAAACGATACCCTACAGCTACGAACTGAGTTTATGAATGCTGATGGGTTTATCATCAATCCAAGCAAAGTCATCAGGCATATCTTGACGACACCTGAACAGCTCCCAATCGCTCAGATCTACTGAGGGAATGAAACAACACTCCTGCAAACCGCCAAGATCTTAGTTGAAAAATATGCCAACCAATTCTCAGGGATAGAGCTCAATACCTGATGTCCATCAAATACTGTCATGAAATGTGGTGGAGGCTCTGATATGCTTAGACATCGTGAAAAAACTATCACAATCATACAAAACCTTTCAAAAATTGTAAAAGAAAATTCTGATTTATCTTTTTCTGTAAAATCTAGAGCAGGACTTCATGAAGAAGACAAACCTGAACAGCTCGATTTCCTAAAAAGTATCGCACCTAGCTGCGATCTGATTAGTATTCACGGGAGAACTCTCAAACAACTCTATACAGGAGATGCTGATTTTTGATTTATCCACCAGGTCAAACAAACACTCCCCTGCAAGGTTGTCGCCAACTGAGGTATCACCTCCTATCAAATGGCTCAAGAAGTGCTTAATCAATGGAAATTTGACGGGATCATGATTGGACAAGGCGCTATAGGGAATCCCCGAATCTTCACGCAGCACCTCCCATCACTCAGCGAAAAACTAGAGACCATGCAAGAACATCTACTCATGATGATAGCCTGCGATCTACGATTTGAAGAATGGTGAGAAAAGGTAGATAACTACGCGCTCAACCAACCAACACTCGAAGATTTAGAAAAGCTAAAAAAACTAATTGATTTTTCAAAAGAATATCGTTCAGTTGTAGAATTTAGAAAATACCTTTTTCAATATATAAAGGGAATACCAGATACTCGTGAACGAAAGCAAAAGGTCATACCTATTAAAACTGTAGGAGAACTATTCTCTGCATTTGAGGAGTTAGCCTCTCACACATAAAATTAATTATCATTACGAGGTTTTACTCAAGATGGCATCGCGAACACAGTGAAGCTATATAGATGAAAATCAAACTTGCTGACTATAAGATCTCCACAGTTTTACCTCACAATGCCTCAAGAAAAATCTGAACAAAAATCAGATTTTTTTTCTTGCTAAGACTTGTATTCTCTACAAAAAACACTATAAGTTAGATAATTTACTTTTTCATATATTCATTCAAAATGCAAACGACAAGTATCAAAACGATCTATAAAAGCTACGAATCACTTATCGGAAGTAAGATCATCGTAAACGGACGAGTAAGAAGTCTCAGAGATTCAAGGACTTTTGGATTTATCGAGCTCAATGATGGTTCATATCTAAAAAATCTTCAGGTCGTTTTTGAACAAGAACTTGAAAATTTCAATGAAGTCGTAAAATACGGAACAGGGAGCAGTCTTCAGATTGAAGGAGATCTCATAAAATCTGAAGGAGCAAAGCAGGCTTTTGAGCTCAAAGCTACAAAAATAACTCTTTTGGGAGCAGCAGATGAAACATTTCCTCTCCAAAAAAAGAGACACTCTTTTGAATATCTCAGAACTATCGCACACCTCAGACCGAGAACAAACACTTTTTCTGCAGTATTCAGAGTAAGAAGTCTGCTTTCTTTCGCTATTCATAAGTTTTTTAATGAAAGAGGTTTCATCCGAGTACATACGCCAATTATCACGGCAAGTGATGCTGAAGGAGCTGGAGAAATGTTCCAAATCACAACTCTAGACCTAAAAAATACTCCAAAAACTGAATCTGGAGAGGTAGATTTTTCTAAAGACTTCTTCTGAAAAAAGGCAGGTTTAACGGTAAGTGGACAACTTGAAGGAGAGACTTTTGCCTCTGCCTTTGGGAAAATCTATACTTTCGGACCAACATTCCGTGCAGAAAATTCAAATACAACAAGACACCTTTCAGAATTTTGGATGATTGAACCTGAAATCGCATTTGCAGACCTCAAAGAAAATATGCAAATCGCAGAAGATATGATCAAATATGTTCTTAGATATGTTCTAGAAGAAGCTCCTGCTGAGATGGATTTTTTTGACCAATTTATTTTCCCAGGAGTGAAAGAAAGAGCTGAAAAACTAGTTAATTCAACTTTTGCGAGAGTGACCTACACCGAAGCAATTGAACTCCTTAAAAAATCAGGGCAAAATTTTGAATATGCTCCAGAATGGGGGATTGATCTTCAGACTGAACACGAGAGATTCCTCTCAGAAAAAGTATTTAACGGACCAGTCTTTGTAACCGATTATCCACAAGAAATTAAAGCCTTCTATATGAAACTCAACGAAGATGGGAAAACTGTTAGAGCAATGGATATGCTCGTACCTGGAATCGGAGAACTCATCTGAGGATCTCAAAGAGAAGATAACTACGAAAAATTAATGAAAAAGATGGAAAACCTCGAGATGTCTACAGAAGACTATCAATGGTATCTTGATCTCAGAAAATATGGAAGCGTTCCACATTCAGGTTTTGGACTTGGATTCGAGAGGCTCGTAATGTATGTAACTGGCATGGAGAATATTCGTGATGTAATTCCGTTCCCAAGAACTCCTAAGAATTGCGAGTTTTAGTTGTTTTCAAATAGTTTTTAAGGTCTCAAATTTATATATAAATGGGAAGTTTGAAAAAACAAACAGTCAGGAAAAAAGATCTTAATAGTAATTTCAGAACATACAAAAATAAAACACCGCAAGATAGAAAACTCTTTCTCACAAGTAACATCTGAGGCATAAAGAAAGAGAATGACACCTATACTCCAACAAAATTTTCTGAGAAAAATAATTTTTTGGCAAATTTAAAATGAGAAGTTACTTGAAACAAAAAATTTGTCCTCATTTCAAGCAACCCAAATGATTATAAGGGAAATGATCTTTTCTTAGAGTTAGATAAAAAGGCTCTAGAATACTCATGATTATCTTTTAAGGAATATCAAGTCCTTGATAACCGTACAAGAGACAATATAAGAAATATCCTAAATCAGGTTTCTTTGATACTACTCGCCGGAGGCGATACTTATCAGCAAAATCTCTTTTTCCATGAGATAGATCTAGCAAAGTACCTTATAAATTTAGATTGCCCTATTGTATGAATCAGTGCTGGAGCTATGAATTGTTCCAATACAGTCTTAAATACTTCTGAAATAATCAAAAATTCTGATTTGCCTCTACTATTGGAGGGATTAGGACTTAGTAAAGTCAGCATTGAACCACATTTTGAAAAGAAAAGAGAGAATCCTGAAATAATGAATATCCTACTTCAAGAATCCTATACGAGAAAAATCTATGGTCTACGAGATGGAAGTTATATTTTCAATAACAAAATCTATGGTAGATGTGAGGTAATTGAGAATGGGGAAATCAGACCTATATGTAATGATAATCAGGAGATGCCTCTTGATTAAAGTTAGAAAAAGATTTTAGTTTACATTTTCAAACAACGAAAATGGACAATACTCTTGAACTACGGGAAAATCAGATAGCATCAAAGATAAATAAAAACACAGACTACAAAATCTCTACTTGATCAGAGTATTCTCAGCAACAGATTTTTTCAGTACTAAGATCCTATTATCGCCAACTCAGTCCGATTTATAGTAAACTCAAAGACAATATTCTAAAAGTTATAAAAAAAACTGACAGAGACTATATGTTTCTAGAACATAATGAAAAACCAATTTGAATCCTCGTTTTCAAAAATCAACTCCTATCCGAGGAACCGTGCATAGAGACTAAAAACTGATATATAGAGCTCAAAAGTATGTTCCTCTTTGATGAATTTTGAAAAGGACATATTTGGAAGCTCTGGGAAACCTTTCTAAATACCATCAAAAAAAACTACCCAAATGTAGATGGAATCTATACTTCAGTATCCAAAAAGAAAGCCCCAAAGTCACTACATATGTTCAAAAAAATGAACTTTCAACCACTCTACGAAGTCTATAATAAATACAAAAAAGACTGAGACAGTGAAGTATACCTATATTGTCCATTATCTCAAAAATTAGAACCTAGAAATTGGAACATTAATACAGAAAAATCTGATCTCCCACAACTTTTTGGAGATAAAGAAACACGAATATGAATATCAGGAGAGGAAGCACAAAAATATAAGATCTGAGATTTTCTCACCTTTTCTAAAGAGTGAAAAACACTGAAAAAAGAAATCAAAAATAATATTAAATATACCTCACTTGAAGACTATATTGAGAATATATCAGCAACTAATCTTTCCTGAATAGACATAATAAAAACATATGACTCAATCATTTGAAATGAAGAAAGTATAAAGAAATACTGAATTAATGGATTTAAATGTAAATCAGATCACTAAATGAAAACAACATTCAATGTCCAAGAACCTTACAGATCTCAGCTCCTCACCTGAGAAAAATCCATAGAATGAAGACTCAACAAATGAAAATTTGCAAAACTCATCCCCTGAGATAAAATAGAACTTGAAAATACTGGACAGATATTTCTGGTAGAAAGAATTTCTCTCTACAAAAACTTCCAAACGATGCTCGAACAAGAGGATATGACGAAGATCATTCCCTGAATCTCTGAGATCCAACAATGAGTTGCAATCTATCATCAATTCTACACTCCAGTTCAAGAAAAAGAATATTGAGTACTAGCAATCCACCTAAAAAAGGAAGAATAAATCAGATTTCTTCTTTTTTTATTTATATTGACTTTTATTAAAGAATAATTATCATAGTACCCAGAAAAATAAAAAAACATAAAACAATGAAAAAGTATTTTACCCTTATGCTTTTAGGAGCATTACTCATCAGCTGCAAAACAGAGCCAGCGCCAATCGCATATGCAGCGACTGGATTAATTGTCTTAATCAGTGCATTTATTATGTATACAATTATGGCAGCATCAAAACTCTTTATCACCGAAGGTGATGAACTACTAAAAGATGACATGACAAAAAAAGAGGAAAAAAATGCTGAAGATTCTCCACTATCCCTCCAGGCATCCTGAGAGACTAAAAAGCCTCCTTGAGATTTACTCAAAGAGGCTTTCTTTTAAGAAAGTCAAGGCATAAGGAACAAATCCCCATTCTCAAAAGTCCATCAACTGACCTGAGATACAAGGCGAAGAAATTTCTCTTGTTCCTCAGCGACTCCAAGAAACATAATCAGTTTTTTCTCAGATTTTTGGATTTTCGGCTCAGAAAGCTGATAAATCTTAGCATAATTCATCACAATCGCCTGAGAAATTACCCCTTTTTTCAAAAGAGCTGTAAAAAGATTTCTAAGTTTTCTCCCATCATTAGGGAGTAAAAGCTGGAAGGTATGCATTTGCGTAAAGAAAAAAATTAAAACTGAGCAATTTTATAATTTTTCTTTCCTTTCCTAATAAGCAAGACTCAATTAACCGCATCACTCCTTGAAAACTTCTGACCAATATCAGAAACAAGCTGCTCATTTACAGAGATCGCCCCCTGAGCAATAAGTTTCTTTGCATCTCCATTAGATTCACAAACTCAAGCTAACACCAAAAGTTCCAAAATTCTGATCTCATCTTCCTGAACACTACAATCTCCAGTTTCCCTTGCTAAAGCCTGCAATTCATCAGCAGAAAAAGCTGAGAATAGCTCTATTTTATCTCTTTCCCCAAAAAGGAATTCCGAAATCTTTTCAGCCTGCTGAGCAGCCTCCTTCCCAAAAAGGGTTTGAATTACATAATTCGCTAACTGTCTCTGTCCATACCTGAGCTCTGGTTGCTGAACATGTTGCGAAACAATCGCCTCTATTTCTGAGATTTCAAGCAAAGTAAAGGCCCTCAAAAATTTCTCTACATCAGCATCCGCAGTATTCACAAAATACTGATACACAAAATATGGACTATTTTTCTCCTGATCTAACCAAATTGCATTTCATTCAGATTTTCAAAACTTTTTTCCTGTTGAATCCATCATCAAAGGCAAGGTCATAACATAACTTTCTAACTCACCTTCCGTCTTTTTACGCAACATTTCAGTTCCTGTCACCATATTTCCTCGCTGATCAGATCCTCAAATCTGAAGCTTTACACCTTCATTTTCATACAAATAAACAAAGTCATTTCCCTGCAAGAGCATATAACTAAACTCAGTATAACTGATCCCAGACTCAGTATTCTCGAGCCTCTTTTTCACTGATTCCTTACTAAGCATAGTATTTAGCGTGATATATTTCCCAACTGTTCTGTACCACTCAAAGACTGATAAATCTTTATAAAAATCATAATTATTCACGACTTTAAATTGAAAATCCTTTCCTGTCAGTTTTTTTAAATTTTCCAAAATCTGACCAACTTGTTTAGTAATCGCCTCTTGATTATGCCTCAACTGATCGAGTCAAAGAAAGGCTCTCGCCTCACTTTTCCCAGTTGGATCACCAATCATCCCAGTTGCACCTCAGATCAGCATCACAAAAGTATTTCCCCTCTTCATAAAATTTACTGCCGCCATAAAGGTCAAAAAATGCCCAAGATGAAGAGAATCTGCAGTTGGATCATAGCCACAATAGAATTTCTCGCCTCACTTTTCATACAAATCAAAAAATTTCTCATCAGTATACTGATAAAGCAATCCACGAGCCTCCAATTCCTCTCTAAGTTTCATTCTATTATCGCTAAAAAGTAAAATCCTTCATCAAGATATACGATTTTTTAAGTAAAATGCAATCAAATCAAAAAAAATCTGATTTTTTGTGCTTAAAAATTTGTTTTTTCAAGACTTTTCAGATATAATTAAAAAGATTTATATTTATTAGAAACAGCTCAAAATGAGCCTAGAATGAGGAAGCTACGCATCTTATGAAATAGGGAAATCAGTAAAGAAAAGCACTGATAAAGTTTCTAGTATTGATAAAAAAATTGGACAAGGAGAAAATCTTGATAGCCTTAAATATTGGAACAAAAAAGAAGAAAACTATATACAAGAAATCAAAAAAACACTCTGAGCAATCACTATACAAAAAATAAATGAGATAAGTAATTGAGAAAAACATCTTATATTCACAACAGATAAAGAAAAGAGCGAGATAAATAAATGAAGAATCCAGCTTGCCTCTATAGTAAAAAACTATCTAACTAAGTTTCAAAACATCTTAAAAAATGAAGGACTAGAAAAGGAAAATCGAGTATATAAAAAACTAACAAATATTATAAATTTTCTAGAGAAGTGAGAACAACTAACAAATGATACAAAAAATCTTCTGAAAAATACTAAATTTGATCTAATAAAACTCACAGCAAAAGCGATCACTCATGTTCAGAACTATATGAGCAACAATATTTGAATCCTAAGAAGAAAGAAAAAAAACTGAGGACTAAACGAAAATTTACAAACAATCTCTAACGAAACTTTTAACAGCCTAATAAAATCAAATCTAAGTGAAAAACAAATATTAGAACAAATCAAAGGGAAAAACATAACAAATTCAACAAAAAAATACCTAGAATATTTTAGAAATATTCTAAAGAATGAATGAATATCCAAAGAAGAGGGATGGCTATTAAAAAAGCTTAATAATTTCTACAATTACCTAACAAAAAAAGAAGCATTAACTGAAGATACAAAATCAATTCTTATATGAAAAACGACTCATGAGGAGAGTCTAGCAAAAATTATAGATCACCTCAGTACTTATATTAAAAGGAATGCAGATTTCTTAAAAAAGAAACAAAAATCTAGCTGAACTCAAAGCTATACATCAAAAAGCACAAATAGTCTAGAAAGAGATAATATTCAAAAGAAAACAAAGGAAAAAGAGCTAAAAGAACAACAAAACGAAAAAAAATATACAACAAAAGCAGAACTCCTAGAACAAAATAATGATAAAAAAATCATGGATTCCACTGCTGGAACAACTGAGAAAATTGATTTCATCAAAGAGCTAGACAATCTCCCCCAAGAAGATATCCTAAAAAATATCCCGAAGGAAACCTACAAAGAATACCTCAAAGCCTTCATAAAAAGTCCTGAAGTTGAAGCTCTCAAATTGAAGACAGACAAACTCATGGCACTTCTATCAAAGCTCTTCATAAAAGATAAATCTAATCCTGATCTCATAAAGCTTCAAAAAATTCGAGAAGAGAGCCCTATAAGAGAGGAGATGATTATAAGCGAAAAACAACAATTTCAACAGATCATTAAAGAACAGGCTGAGTTAACAGCCTTAAAATCATGAAAAGTACTGTTTGAGAAGCTAGGAATCTCAGCAATAAATTGAAAAGTAATCCAAAAAGCTGAGGGGAAAAGCTACTACCAATATAGCGATGCCAATAACCCCAAAATCTCCTACCAATTTACACCAATCACAGGAGAATTTTCTATAAGTACCAATAATATCAACGATGAGACAAGGTCCATAGATATTACAGGGATAAAACAAAAAAAACTCTTTAAAATCCCAGGGTTTACAGAGCTAATGAATCAAGCAGACCCAAAAACCATACTCCCAGATAAAAGACTAGATTCATACAAAGAAATCAAAAAAGTAATCGAAACTAAACTTGGAGAAAATATCCAACACAACCTCTGAGATACCGAAGCGACCAACATCAAACATGAAATAGAAAAAGAGCAACTAGAAACCGGAATCATCACAAAAATCAAATCCGGACTTGGACTAAAAAAAGAACAACTCAATAAAAATACAGATCCTGGTTATTATAGCTTCTTTGCTCCAATCCTAAAAACATTCAAGCAACCGAATATCTCAACAAATCAATTAAAAATATTAAAACAATTTGCTGATCGTATCGGAGAAAGAGGACAATTTACCAACTGAAAAACACCAACAGAGACTAATGAAGTCGTTCAATATACAGATTTCAAAAAACATATTGAAACCCCAAGAAATTTGATTAAATATGCCCTCTCCTGAGAAAAAATTAGAGATATAGAGACGCTACAAAACAATCGAGAAAAATCAAAATTTACCATAGGGAAAATTATGAATCGATTGGAGAAATCTTGAGGGAAAGGAGGTCCAGACGATAGGATTCTAGATATCGAAAAAGTCTCAACACTCGTAAATCTACGAGAAAGCCCAGATATCACAAGAAATAAGGAATATCAAAGTAGCTACAATAAGCTTCTTAGCGATATCGAAAGCGAATATCTAGCACAAATAGAACCAACAGTCAGAAAGGAAGAAATCGCCTATGCTGAGAATGAGATCCTACCAAAAATCCAAAATACACCTGCATAAAAAAACAAAAAAAATCTGATTTTATTCTTTTTATCAAACTTTATGGAAATCTTTAGTTGAAAAATCAAAAAACTCAATATCAGTAACTGAGAAGGAATCGTAGCTATGCTCAATACTCAAGAAGCTACTGCCTACGGAATCTCCCCTCAAGACAAAATCTCACTCATCAGAAATAAAGAAGAATATGTCGTTGATGTTGCATTTTCTGATGAACTCGAACCTGGAATTATCTGAGCAACTCAAGAATTACTAGATAACTACCCAATTATGGAAGGAGATAATGTTCTCGTTTCATTCATGAGGACAAACCCACTGTCTCTAGTAGCCATCAGAAAAAAACTCCTCTGAGAAAAACTCACTACCGAGGAAATTGACGCTATCATCGAAGATATGCAAAATAATAAACTTTCAGATCTGATTTTAGCCTATTATACCGCGACTAGCTTTTTCTACAAATCTGATCCTGAAGAACTTGCCTATACTACGAAAGCCACCGCTTATACTTGAGATATGTACCGTTTTCCAGGGATTGTTGCGAGTAAATATTGCATCTGAGGAGTATCAGGAAACGAAACCACAATGATCATCGTTCCACTGCTCGCTTCACTAGGAATCACAATCCCAAAAACCTTCTCTAAATCAATCACCTCTCCAGCTGCAACTGGAGAATGCGTAGAAGTACTCATGAAGAGCGAACTTAAAAAAGCTGAAATCATCAGACTCGTAGACAAACACAAATGTTGCCTCGCTTGGAATGGGAATCTTAATCTCGCACCAGCAAACGATAGAATTATCAAAGTCTCAGCTCCACTTGGGATGGAACCCTATGCCAGAATGATCTCAAGTATCATGGCAAAAAACTACGCTATGGGAATCAACCATTGCTTGATCGACATCCCAGTCGGACCAACAGCAAAAGTGACAAACCAAGCTGATGCCGAGAGAATCGCAAACCATTTCAGAAATATCGGTTCATCACTAGGGATAAAAACAGAAGTCGCGATTACTCAAGCCATTCAGCCAATCGGAAACGGAATCTGAGCAGTCCTCCAAGTAAGAGAAGTTCTTAGAATCCTGCAACAGCACCCAGAAAGAGCTCTTGATCTTCAAGAAAAAGCACTTGATTTAGCAGCTCAGCTCATCGTAATCTGTGGTCTAAAAGAAGATTATTCCTCTGCCCTAGAACTTGCCACTTCAGAACTTCACAGCTGAAAAGCACGAACAAAGCTTCAAGAAATCATTAAGGCACAAGGAGGAGAAAAACCTGATATCAACTCTGAAGAACTTTCACTCGGATCAGAAACCTTTGACTATACCGCACCAACCGAGGGAGAAATCAGTAGTATTGATATGAAGTATCTCAATATGCTAGCTAAAACGCTTGGAGCTCCAGGAGACGCCTGAGCTGGACTATTTCTACACAAAAAACTTGGAGACAAAGTTCAGAAATGAGAAAAGCTTATCACCTGCTATGCAAATTCAGTCAATAAGCTCAATCTTACAAAAGAGCTTTTTGAGGAGAAATCTCCTTATACCTTCAGCTAAATTATAAAATAAATAATTAAAATAAAAACTGATCTCAATCTCTGAAATCAGTTTTTTTTATTATCTTTCTCTAGCTAACTCTTATTCAAGCGCAAAAATAACCTCAAGCTGAGCAGAAATCTTTTCCTCACCTGCAGAAACTACTTCTGTTGTTTCATCTGCCAGCTCAGCAACAGAGCTCTTCGCCATCATCGCCATTGGATAATAAGGCCTCTCATAGTCACGATCCATACTATCAGCAGAGATAGCAAGCACTTTACCTAACTTTTTACCAGAAAGTTTAGCAATTTGTTCTGCCTGCATTTTCGCATTCTCAAATGCCTTTTCTCTCGCCTCAAGCTTTGGCTTATCAAGAGATGAAAGTCCATATACGGTACTATCCACCTCAACATTTCAAATCTCAGGCAAAAGCTGAAGAATCTGATTTCCCTTTTTCTCAAAATCTGCTCCAGCAAGTTTTATGCTATAAGTTGCCTCTGTCTGATACCCAAGAGAAACACGATCTCAATCTTCCCAATCATAATCTGGAGAAGTTCTAAATGCTTCAGTCTTAAGCTGTTCTGAAACACCAAGTTCAGAAAGTCCTTTTCTCAAGGTATCAATGTTCTGGTTTACCAATTTTTGAGCAGCTTGCGTAGTTGCCCCAGTCTGAGCAATAGAAAAAGCAATCGTCAACTGATCTGGAGTCGCACTCGCCTCACCAACTCCAACAACACTCACACTTTTTTGTTCAGTAGGATTTGGGGTATGAATATTGGTAAAATAGTAGGTTCCAGCTAGCACTCCAGCAATCACCAAAAGTAGCAATCTATCGATAGTTTTCATCGTTTCTACTCTTTTAAGAGATAAAAAAGCCTGAAATAAGCTCTATATCTACAGAGTGTAAGACTTCTAAAACGAAAGTCAAGCCAGAATTTTAAGCACAAAAATCCCCTTGAAATCAGCCTTTTTTCTCCTATACTCAAACGACTTTTATATACTGAGAGATTAAAATGAAAATCGCCTTTGTCAACTGTCGGACCATGCCATGAGGCGTAATGCAAGTACTAAACGACCTTCTCATAAAAGCTCTCAGAAAAAACTGACCAGAAACACAGATCCAGCTTTTCACGCTCATTTCAGAACAAAAACAGCTTCATATCCCAATTCCCTGATCTCCTGAAAAAAGCTATACTATACCTATCATTCAGGCTCTACCAAATTGGCTTGCAAAACTTTTCCTCTATTTCAAAAAAAGAAAAGTCAAAACTCTGTCTTCGATCTTTGACTACCGCAACCTGATCGTTTTTTATCCCTTATTCATGAAAATTCTCTCAAGAAAGATAAAAAAACGAAAACCTGATGAAGTTCAGATTTCATCTTTCGCTATTGCAAAAAATATCAATCCAATCTGAGTCCCAACCTCACTCTACCTACACTCTCCAATGCAATATATTCGGAGTCATTACGAGGAATACCTAGGCAAGTTTCATTGATGGAAGAAATGGCTTTTTAAGAAAATTACTCCAAAGCTACGCAAACGAGATCAGTCCTATACAAAATTTGACACAATAATTTCTAATAGTCATTACACTCAAAAATTAGCAAAACAGATCTACGGCTTCTCATCAACTGTTCACTACCCTACCATCAGTGATCAGTACCGATATATGGGCATTTCCCAAACTCCAAAACCATATTTTGTTTGCGTAGGAAGACTCGTGAGCTTTGTGAGAGAATGTGAAGTCATTATCAAACTTTTCAATGAACTCAAATTACCTCTTCTAATGATAGGTTCTGGACCAGATGAAGAAAAATTAAAAAACATTGCTGGAGAAACAATCATTTTTACAGGTCGAATGCAAGAGTGACTCGCTGAAACCATAAAAAACAGTTCAGGACTCATCAATCTCACAAAGGAAAGTTTTGGAATAGGAACAGCAGAAGCACTTCTCATGGGGGTTCCAGTCCTCGGATTTAAAGAGGGCGCTAGCGCTGAACTTATTGATCAAGATTCAGGAATCCTCGTAGCAGATAAGTCCCTTCCAACCCTAAAAAAAGCAATGCATGAATTTATGAGTAGAGCCCGAGATAGAAAAAGAATCTCTGAAAATATCAGATATAAACTCCAAAATAATAAATAAAAATCTGATCTCCCAACTGAGAAATCAGATTTTTCATTTTCATTATTTCAAACTTTTAACCAAGCTTTCTCTTAACAGCAATCTTTCCATCTTGTCCAATCTGAGAGATCACAACATGAATCGCATCTCCAACTTTGAAATGTTTATCCAATCCATCAGTGAATTTCTGACCAAGATTTGAAACATGGCAAAGTCCCTGTTTTCCCTTTGGCAGTTGAACAAAAAGTCCATATGCCTCAACTCTTACAACCTTTGCATCAAAAACCTGTCCAACTTCCAAATCTGTGGCAATTTCCATGATCAGATTTTTCGCCTTTTCAATAATTTCCTGTTTACTATGAGTCAAGAAACAAGTTCCATCATCTTCAAAGTCGATCTTGATATTATCACATTGTTCAATAATTTTATCAATAACTTCACCTCCTTTTCCAATAACTTCCTTGATTTTCTCAGGGTTGATCTTGAAAACATGAATCTTAGGCGCATATTCCTTAACAGCTTCTCTTGGCTGTCCAATAGTCTCAAGCATAAAGTCCATAATCTCCTTATATCATTTACTTGCTCTGTCTATCGTCTCATGGATAATCTGGAGTGTAAGTCCCTTCAGTTTAGTATCAAGCTGAATAGCATTGATTCCTTCTTTGGTTCCAGCCACCTTAAAATCCATATCTCCAGTAAAGTCCTCTGTTCCCATAAGGTCATTAAGAATACGATACTTAGTAATTGTTCCATCTTCTAGATGTTCAGTCATCAATCCCATAGCAATTCCAGCTACTGGCTTCTTGATAGGCACTCCAGCATCCATCAATGCAAGTGTAGAACCACAAACTGATCCCATACTAGTCGAACCTCCAGATCCTAGACATTCACTGACAACTCTGATTGAATACGGAAAATCTTCCTTACTCGGAATCATATTTTCAAGGGCTTTCTCAGCAAGTCTTCCATGTCAGATTTCTCTTCTTCCAGTTCCTCTCATAGCTTTCGCTTCTCCAGTTGAAAATGGAGGAAAATTATAGTGATGAAAATACTTTTGCTGCACATCATCATGTTCCATATCATCAAGTACCAAATAATCAGTTGGTCCACCAAGCGTAACAGTACTGAGTACCTGAGTATCTCCTCTCCAAAAAAGTCCACTTCCATGCACTCTAGGCAAGTTATCAACTTCACAATAAAGTGGTCTAATATCAAGTTCTCCTCTATCATCTATTCTCTTCCCTGTTTCAATAGTTCTTGATCTAATAAATTTCTTAATTGCATTGAAAACTCCCATTTTGATCTTACTTTCACTGTATTCACTCGCCTGCTCACTCTCAGCCTTTTCAGCTGCTAGTGCCAAAGCCTCTTTTTCATATTGAGAATAAAGCTCATTAAATGGAGTCTTAGTATTTCCAGCCATCGCCTCAAGTCTTTCAGCAGTCAAAACCTGATCTACCAATTGCATGGTTTCTTCAGATGGCTTATTAAAAGTAATTTCCTGAGTTTTAATCTCCAAAGTTTTCAAAAATTCTAACTGCCAATCGCATGCCTCATCAATCACCTTTTGTCCGAGGTCAAATGCCTTTTTCATCAAATCATCTGGGAATTCTTTTCCCTCACATTCAATCATATTGATAGAACCTTTCTTTCCAGCAACCAAAAGATTTAATTCTGATTTTTCCAACTGTTCAAGAGTTGGATTTACAATAAATTCTCCATCAAGATATCCTATCTGCGCAGCTCCAACAGGTCCATCAAACGGAATCCCAGCCGCCATAATAGAAAGTGAAGCTCCAATAATATGCATTACTCCAAGTCCCAACTGATGATCCAATGCAAGCGGAGTAATTGAAACTACCACATCATTGATCATTCCCTTTGGAAACATAGGTCTCAAAGCTCTATCTGTCAATCTTGCATACAAGATTGCAGTATCAGAAGGTCTTCCCTCTCTTCTTCTATATACAGCCCCAGCAATTCTTCCAGCAGCTGAATAACTCTCTCTCATATCAATCATCAATGGCAAAAAATCGAGTCCTTCTTTCGGATTTTTCTCCATAACTGTTGAGTAAAGCATCACATTTTCTCCCATCTGCATTCTAATACTCGCATCAGCCTGCACAGCCAATTTCCCTTTTTCAAGAGAAATTTCCCTTCCTTGCCAAGTCATTGATTGGCGAGCAAGTTCAAATTGTTTTCTTACTACCATTTTTTATATTCTAAAAAATAAAAAAGTTTGAGAAAATCTGCCTCAGCACTCTTCTTCAAGATAGATTAAAAAGCAAAAAAATCTGATCTTTAGCCTCCTTTCCTGCTTTTTAATCCACCTAAATGTTGAGGGCAATCTTCACAGCAAAAGTATAGCTATTTTTTCAGATTTTGCAAGAGCTAACCAAAAATTAGGCATACTGCTCCTTGAGCTTAAAGAAACATTTTCAACATACTGACTCATAACGAATATCTCCACTTCCATCTATCGCCACCTGTGCTCCTGTAAACACTGGTTTTCAGTCTATCAGCCTTAAATTACATACTGCCTTCCTCCCGCAGCGACAAATAGTCTTTAATTCCTCAATACTATGCGCTAACGCTAAAAGCCTTCCACTCGCGGGGAAGGTTTGCAATAAAAAATCTGTCCTTAATCCATAGCAAATTACTGGAATATCTCTCAAAATCGCAATTTCAAAAAGCTGCTCAATCTGTGCCTCCTCCAAAAATTGCACTTCATCTACCAAAATACACGCATATTTTCCCTGTTCAGAAATCCTATCTAGAATATCATCAATCCTCTCGCCCTTTTCAATAAAAGCATCAACCTTTCTCTCTAGTCATATCCTAGAAACAACGCTAGCACCTCACTTACTATCAGTAGCTGGCTTTAAGATCAGCACCTGCATACCTCTCTCCTCATAGTTATATGCTACCTGCATAAGCGCAGTTGATTTCCCAGCATTCATTGCCCCATATCTAAAGTAGAGTTTCGCCATCAAATACCAAATTTTTAAAAATAAAAAAAGATAAAAAGCTGATTTCTCAGCCTTTTATAACCATTATAGACTTTGCTGAGCAACCTGTTCCACACGAGCAACCGCATCCTGCTTTGAAAGCGTCAAACGAATAATACTCTCCTCAAGTGCTTTTACATCATGAGGGATACCTGCTTCCAAAGTAAGGATATCTCCCTTATGCAAATGATAAATCTGCTCCTCTACTCAAAATTCAGCTTCTCACTCGAAAAGTTCAACAACAATCGGAAAGGCAGTTTGATGCCTCTTCATTTCCTGCCCCTTTGAGAGACAGATGCGAATTTCCTTTGAGAATGGAGTATCCAAAAGAAGCTCGACCTGTGGCTTATCTGCAGCATATAGCGCATTATGTATCAATGAATTAGTTTGCATTACTCATAACTAGAAAAATAAAAATCAGATTTTTTTATATTTTTTTACCTCCCAAAAACAAGAAAAAACTGATTCTTCCAATCAGCTTTTTCATCCTTTACATAGCATAAAGGCGAAATTATCAGCACAAGAGAATAAAAAACTACTCTTTCACCTCTTGCATCTCATAAAATTCAAGAATATCTCAGATATCAAGTCTCTTTCCCATTTTCACTTTCATTCCACAATCCTCTCCTGCATTCACTTCTTTCACCTCATCCTTATTTCTCTTAAGAGACAAGATCTCCCCATTTGTCAAAATATCCTCTCCTCTGTATACTCTAAACTTAAGCTTATTTTTCACTTTTCCTTCCTTAACCATTCCTCAAATCGTCATTTCTCTGGTCTCAGTATGGAAAACTCAAAGAATCTCAAGCTTTCCAACAACAACCTCTTCTTTTTCAACCTCAACCATACCAAGCAAAAGATTAGTGAGATAATCAGTCAATTCATAGATGATATCAAAGGTTTTCATCTCAATCTTGAGAGATTCAGCCTTCTTTTTAAGAGCTGCATTCATTGAGATATTAAATCAGAGCAAAATTGCTCTTGAAGCCTGAGCGAGCGAAAGATCACTTTCTCCAAAATATCCAACATCACTATGCACAACCTTGATAGTAACATGCTTTGGTAGAGAAATCCCATCAACAGCCTGTTTCAAGGCTTCCAAACTTGAAGAACCATCTGCCTTCAAAATCAGTCTTAATTCTGATATCTTTGACTGATCTCCAGCCTTCAACTGAGCCAAGAACTGTTGCAAAGCTCCATCTCCCTTTGCCTTAGTCTCATTTTCCTTGATAAAGGCAATTCTCTGATTAGCCTCTTTTTCATTAGAAACAACCTCAACAATTCTTCCCGGTTCTGGCAACTCAGTAAATCCAAGAATCTGAACTGGTTCTCCTCCTGAAATTTTTGAAGCATTCTTTCAAATCCAGTTCTGCATTCTTCTAACCTTTCCATACGTATTATAAGCTACGATAATATCTCCATTTTTGAGCGTTCCAGTCAAGACAATCAAACTTGCAACTACTCCTTGCTTTGGATCTTTATAGGCGTCTACAACAACTCAAACTGCCTGTCTCTCAGGATTATACTTTAGCTCTAGCATTTCAGCTTGCAATAGTACATACTCTAGCAAAACATCGATTCCCTGACCAGTTTTTGAAGAAACCCCAACAAAAGGCGTCTCTCCTCCCCAATCCTCTGGAGTCAAACCATGCTTGGCAACGTCAGCTTTGATCTGTTCCATATTATTACCGGGTTTATCAATCTTAGTCACTGCAATAATAATAGGCACTCAAGCAGCCTTCGCATGATTGATTGACTCAATCGTCTGAGGCATCACGCTATCATCAGCCGCAATCACAATAATCGCAATATTGGTAAGTTTCGCTCCTCTCGCTCTAAGCGAAGTAAAGAGCTCATGTCCCGGCGTATCAATAAAGGTAATCTTCTTATTATTATAATCAATCATCGAAGCCCCGATTGACTGAGTAATACCTCCGGCTTCTCAACCAGCAACACTCGTTTTTCTCAGATAATCAAGCAATGAAGTTTTTCCATGATCTACATGTCCCATTACAGTAACTATTGGAGCTCTCTCAACCTGATGTTCAGCCTCCTTATCAATATCCAAGATCTTTTGCAAATCTCACTCCATAAAACTCTGAGCGTCCAAAGTTGCCTCTTTTTTCTTCAGCAAAACACCTAAATCTTCAGCAATTAAAGATGCCGTATCAAAATCCAAACTTGCATTCAAACTTGTCATAATACCATTTGCAATGAGTTTTTTCATCACCTCAGGCAAAGGAACTCAGATCTTTTCTGAGAACTCTTTTACAGTAATATTTTCATCAATTGTCACCTCCGTTTTCTTTACAAGGTTTGCTGAAGTTGTAGCTTCCTTATGCACCTTTGGTGCAACTGGCTTATTCTCAGGTTTCTTTTCAACCCTTTTCTCAGGCTGTGAAGTATGATGTTTTCTAGCAACTCATTCAGAAAAATCTGATTTCCTTTCTGGTGCTTTCTCAGTCTGAAATCTCGCAAAATCAGCAGCTGTCGCGATAACTTTTTCCTTTGGCTTATAAGTTCCCTGTCCAATTGAAATATTCCCATGCTGCTTTTTTGCTGGAAATTCTTTCTTTTCTTTTGGTTGTTCAGGAGCTGAAGAAATCTTACGCGCCTCATATCTCTGCGTAGGTTGAGAAAAACTAATTCTTTCCTGAGAAACTTCCTCACTAGAAACCACAGGGATCTGAATATTATGCAATGCAAGATCATCTTCATCTTGCTCAGGCTCTACTGTCTTTTCCTCCTGCTTTGAAAATCCAAGTCCAGACAAAAATCCACCTCAGAATCCTAATTCATCAGATTTCAAAACTTTAGTCTCTTGAGCTGCTTTTTTAGCAGGCTGTTTTTCCTCCTTAGCAGTTTTCGCTCACTTAGACGGCAATTGATCCAAAACATACTTAATCTTTTCCAAATTTGCATCAGAAATAGTCGCAGCCTTTGCACTGAGCGGCTTATCCATCACCTTTTCATACACTTTGGCAAAAGTTGCTTTATCAATTTTAAGTTCTTCGATCACATCTACAATACGAGGCATATCCCTGCTCTATTTAATAATAAAAAAGCTGAAAAAACTGACTCTAGTGTAGTGAAATCAAGCTCATTTGCAAGGAAAAGTATCCAAGAAAAACAAAAAAAGTCCTCACAATGAGGACTTTCTTTCTCCTAGTTAATACAAGGATTTTTTCAGCTTTTTGAAACTATTTTCTAAGTTGAATAGTATCAGCCATCCAAGCTCCGATCAAGTAAGAGAATGATCTCCAATCAGTTGGAGCTGAATAATAGTGAGGTCTATTTTCCTTAGTTGCAACTTTCTCATCTGCCTCATATGCAAGGATAGCATTAATATTAGATTTTACGTCATCTGAAGCTTTAATCCAGTTCTGATCTCCAGAAAGTTTTGGAGATTGTTTTTTCAAAGTATCAACCAAATTATCCCAAATCTGACTTACAGCCTTTACCTTAGCGAGCTCATCACCAGTAAATGCATATTCTGATTGATAAGTGAAAACTTTGATTTCTTGTGTTCCACTTAGTTTTTCTCCATCTTCTTGTTGGATAGTAATTCTATAGAAACCTGGTTCCTTTACTCTAAGTCCTGAAAGCTGATAGCTCGCTCCAGAGTACATAGGAACGATTCCAGTCAAATGATAATCCTTAGGATCAAGAGTCTTCCATGTCTTAGGTTCAACAAGATTATTACTCATCTCGAGACTTACCTTGAAGTTTCCTGAGAAACTATCAATAGAACCATAAGCAGTAGTTGTTCCTGAGAAAAGAGTTTCCTTCTTCATAATATTGAATGAAACAGGCAAATCCTTTCCTACATGATTGAAAGGTCTAAGAGAACCTACTGGTTTTGACATAAAAATTTTGTGTCCACCAATAGCTACTCCATCATCTTCATTCTTTGGAGCCTTATCTCCAGTTAGTGGAGCCTTATCTCCAGTTAGTGGAGCTTTATCCCCAGTCAATGGAGCCTTATCTCCAGTCAATGGAGCCTTATCTCCAGTCAATGGAGCTTTATCCCCAGTCAATGGAGCAACAACACCTGTAGTGTTTGCACCTGTAGTGTTTGAAGCAACAGCTCCAGTTTGATTTTCTGCATATACTCCCCCAAGAGTCAAAAGACCTACAGAAAGAGCAGCAACAATTGACAATTTGTTCATTTCTATCTCTAAAAGTAAAAATAAAAGACAAAAGCAGAGAATAAAGAATTCCTTCAAAATGTCAAGAGAAATTCTCTAACCATTCTCTAATACATTTCTAAATCACTAAAATACAAATCATCAACTAAAAAAATCTGATTTTAAGACGATAATCATCAGCCAAAAACTTGCTTTTCAAAAGAAAAATCATAATATAAATTAAACTTTTAATCATAGAAAATACTAAATGTGAAAACTCGACTTCAAAATACTGAAACAAAAAGGGAATGCCAGAACCTGAGAAATAACACTCAACGGTATCAAGGTTAAAACCCCAATTTTTATGCCAGTTGGAACCAAAGCTACGATCAAAGGGATGATCCTTGATCTCCTCCAAGACAAAAAATACATCTGAGACAAAATAGAGCCTATCAACCTTATTCTCGCAAACACCTTCCATCTCTATCTGAGACCTGGAAGCAAAATCGTTCAGCAAGCATGAGGACTTCATACTTTTGAAAATCGAAAAAATTGACTCATTTTGACTGATAGTGGAGGATTTCAGGTTTTTTCTCTTTGATTAGCAAACCAAAAATTTAACGATAAAAAACATACTCATAAAGTCGGGATAAAGCTCACAGAAGAAGGTGTAAAATTCCGCTCTCCATATGATGGAAGTAAACATATGTTTACCCCAGAAAATGTCGTAGATACTCAGTGTGAACTCGGTTCGGATATCATGATGGTACTTGATGTCTGCTCTCCAGCCTGAGCCGACAAAAAAACGATCCAAAAACATATCGCTATGACACATCGCTGGGCAAAAAGAGCCTTTGACCACTTCCAACCAAAATACGAAAACTCAAGAGGAGTACTCTTTCCGATCGTGCAGTGAGGGAGCTACCTTGACTTGAGAACTGAATCCGCACAGTACCTTAGCCAATTTGCTCGAGACGGAATCGCCATCTGAGGAGTAAGTGTCTGAGAAAGTAGAGAGCTCATCGAACAAGTCGTGGCTCACACAACCCCGCTCCTCCCAAATGATAAACCAAGATACCTTATGTGAGTGTGAACTCCTGAAGATTTGAGATTTGCGATTGAGCATGGAGTAGATATGTTTGACTGCGTAGCAGCAACAAGACTCTGAAGACACGGAATAGCTTTTTCAGACCAGGGGAACATAAAAATTACAAATTCTGAATTTAGAACAGACTTTTCTCCTCTCACTGAAGGTTGTGACTGCTATACCTGCAGAAACTTCTCAAAAGCCTATCTCTGCCATCTCATCAGAGAACAGGAAACCCTATGAGGAACACTCGTTTGACTCCACAACATCGTTTATCTCAATAGAATTTTAGAAGATTGGAAAAAAAATTTCTAACAGAAAACTTCTCCTAGGAAAAACTAGAATTAAAGTTATCTCTTGACTTCTCCTATAAAAAGGCTACTATTCATCCTCGCAATAAACAAAAAAAAACACCATTATGAACACAAAAACAACTCAAGAAATCTTCAGAGAAAAACACAAAGACATTCTTGCCTCTTTGAACCAACTAAGAATTAGATACTTCAGCAGTGTAGTTGCTTTTATTATAATCATAATATGTACTACATTAGGGATACTAAGCACAGGCAATAAGCAAGTATTTTTTCTAATAATCCTTATATTCGTTATTGCATTGACAATTTTGGAGCTCGTAAGGTTCTTCAAAAACCTACGCTACCTCAAAGAACACAAGGAACACCTCATCGCAATGGAGGCAGAGCTCCATTACATTGCAGACACCGAAGACTTCGAAGAAATCAAGAAACTTATCAGCTTCTATGATAAACTCTGAAGATCCCAAAAGCTCTCTATATTAGAGAGCTTTTTCTTAATTTTTATGTAAACAAAAAGGAAGAAAATCTGATTTTTCTCCCCTTTTTTAACTCTATATAGCTAAAAACTATCTCTTATATACCTCAATAGTCCAAGATCCCTCAGGCAATTTATTTGCCCTGATCCATGGATTCAAATTCCTTACTTCTAGATAGGTATATCCATTAGCAACAGCCCACGCTGCAAGATTATCAGTCTTTCCTAGAGTAATCTTCTGAGTTTCAGGAAGCTGATACTGACTTCCCCACTTAGAAACATCAAAATATTGATTTAGATTCTCAAAAATCTCCTTCATTGCAAGAATCCTAAAGACATACCTATAGGTTTCATTATTCAAATACAAATCATAATAGTTATTTTGATATTGATACGCCATATCACTAGAGATACCATTAGAACCTCTATTATAAGCAGCCATAGCTAACCCCCAATTTCAAAACTTCTCATAAGATTTTTTAAGATATTCAATAGCTGCGTTTGTTGATTTCTCCAGATGGAATCTCTCATCGATAAGATCATCTACCCTCAATCCATATCCCTTAGCGGTTGAAGGGATAAACTGCCAAATACCAGCCGCATTTGCAGAACTCACAGCAGTTTCCCTTAATGCAGACTCTGCCAATGCCAAATAATACAAATCCTTTGGCAGTCCAGCCGCTTCCAACTTTTTATCAATAAAAGGCTTAAAAAGCGGAGCTCTTTTCCAGATAATCTTCATCTGAGCTTCATTCATCTGATTAACCGCAACCTCTCTATCAAATCTCTCAATATTAAACTGATGCGTCTTGTCAAATGGCACTTTCTCTCCAGCGAGGGTTTTTTCTAGCTGAGGACTCGTAGAAAACCACCCAAATGCATTCCCTGCCAAAAGTCAAATTCAAACTACTCAAAAGCTAAAAATAAACACAAGGAAAAAAGATTTTAAAGTCAGATTTTTTTTCAATTTTTGAAATCAGATCTTTGCCATACTACTTCAAAACAATATAAAAATTATCCTCTAGAGTATAGATATTCGTTTTTATTTTACAAGAATTTTTTAACTTGTTTATCAAACAAAAAAACTCACTTCATAAAAGAAGTGAGCTCTTTTTATTTTTTAAATTATTTTGTAATAACTCCAATTAACCAGAAGATCATACTTACCATTAGCCACGAACCTGCAATAAACAAAAGTCCAATACCAGCCTGTTTAAGAATAGTCTGTCCAGCTCCAAATTTCTTGTCATCTCCGGCAGCAGTCACCATCTGAAATCCTCCCCAAAGAAGAAGTATAAAAGTGATCAACCCGAGGATTCCAAGAATCCAGTTGATAGCATTCTTTATCACTTTAATTAACCCATCTTCTCACTTGTGACCAGTATTAGCAACACCACTAATTCCACTAGAATAACTTTCATTCAGACCAAATCCCATTGGCGGTGTACTCGTAGACGAAGACGAATTGGATCCTGCCGCAGATACAAATCCTAAGCTTCCTACTAGGAGTCCAAGTCCCATCATAAAAGCTGCAATTTTTTGTTTCATTTTCTGTTTACTATAAAGAATAAAAGCAGATTAACACATTAAGTATATCCAGAAAATCAAATAAAGCAAATTTTTTCATCTTTTTTTCTTTTCAATTGCAAAGAACAACCAAATCTCTACAATAATCATCAGATTTATCTTTCTTTTTTCATAAAATGCAAAAAATCCTGAAAGGGATCTCTATCTATAAAATAGGATACGGAGGAATCTGAATCTGATCACTCCCAGATGGGAAAAAAGTCCTCGTGAAAGGGGGTACTTTACCAGGAAGTATTGTAGATATCCGTGTAATCAAATCAAAAAAAGATTATATCGAAGGTCATCTACTCGCTATCAAAAAATATGATACTTCATTACTCAATGGGAAGCCAATTTGTACTCATTTTTTTTCTCCATTTCAGGAAAATACAGTAGAACAAGCAGCTCATAAGATCTGATGTTGAGGATGTAAATGGCAAGTCATGAACTACGATGCTCAACTAAAGCTCAAAGAAAGTATTGTTGAAGATGCTTTTTCAAAACTGTCAAAAAAACAAGAAATCTGATTTCTGCCAATTATCTGATCACCACTCCAAGAAGGCTACAGAAACAAAATTGAGTTCAGCTTTGGAGTCTACAAACAATTAAATGAAGAGTTTAGAAAAGCAAAAAAATCTGGTCAAAGCGAAGAAGAGCTTATCAAAACTGGATACACAAAATATGAAATTAATTCTGAGTTTAATCTTGGTTTTCATAAGCAAGGTGAATTCAGCAAAATCGTGGATGTTGATCACTGCTGATTGATTAGTACAAAGGCAAATCAGATTTTTGAACATATGAAAAGCCTCTGCCTATGATCAAACCTACCAGTCTACGATCAAAAAAATCACCAAGGATTCTTTCGCCATCTCGTAATTAGAGAGGGAATAAATACAGGACAACTCCTAGTGAATCTATCAGTCTCTGACGAAAACCTTAAGGATAAAGAACAATCTCATCACCGAGAACAGTTCCTCGAAACCATAAAAAACGATCCCCTTCTCAAACAGCAGGTTACCACTATGGTTATCAGCTATAATAACGGACTCGCAGACATTGTAAACGCACCAGAAGTTGAAATGAAAACATTCCGAGGAGACGGATATATTTATGAAAAACTCGATTTTACACAGCTCCAACATACCCAAGAAGAATGCCTCGTAAACTTCAGAGTTTCACCTTCTTCCTTTTTCCAAACAAACACTCTCGGAGCCCAAAAACTCTTCTCAACTGCGATAAAAATGACTGGACATATTGAAGGAAATATCCTAGACCTCTACTGCGGTGCAGGAAGCATCGGACTTTCTCTGCTAAAACAAGGACTTGGAGAAGAACTTGTCTGAGTAGAAATCGTAGAAAAAGCAATTATCGATGCGAGATATAACGCAAAAATCAATGGAGTTGAGGACAAATGCTATTTCGTCGCATCACCAGCTGAAAAAATGCTCATCAACTTCCCAGAACTAAAAGAAAAAATTCAGAATATCTGACTCGTTGTCATCGATCCACCTCGTGAATGACTTCATCCAAATGTTATCAAATACCTTTCTGATCTCAAAAAAGAGTATGATTTCAAACTCCTCTACATCTCATGTAATCCAATCACGATGGCTAGAGATATAGAACTCCTAGTCGAAGAAGACTTTAAATTTCAGAAGATTCAAGCGGTTGACATGTTCCCTCACACTCATCACATTGAATGTATTTCAGTGCTGAGTTAAAGGAACAGAGCTGCTCGGCTTAATTAACAGAATGATAGAAGATTATAGGACTCGAACCTATGACCCCCTGCTTGCAAGACAAAATGAACCTCTCTCCTAGAATAAATTATACCCTAAAGATAGATAAGTTACTTATCTATTTTTATAAAAACTTTGAAACACCTATCATCGAATACCAAAATTCACCTCGATCATCCATAATTCCGAAAAACATCAGCTAGAGTTTTACTTTTTTCTAATAAAAATAATATAAAATTAGAAAATTTATTAGATTCATAATCATGATTGCTAGGAATAACTCTAAATATCTATACTCCCTCCAATAAGGACCAAAACAGCAATAATATACTGAATAATAGAAAAAATGACCGCGAATTTTTTCATCTTTTATCAAAATTAATAAGTTAAAAAAACAATAGTCTCCTTCTACTCTTTTTAAGATAAAAAAACAAAAAAAGTAATCTTATCAAAGTCCCCAACAACCTTTATTCTGCAATACTCATAGCAACAAACAAAAAAAGGTCCGTTGCCTGAAGAACAACGAACCTATATATATGTTACTATATAGTCTATTTACCTGTGGTGGGCATAGCTGGACTTGAACCAGCGACCAAAAGATTATGAGTCTTCTGCTCTAACCAACTGAGCTATATGCCCATACTAGTACCCAGAGTTATTAACATAATTAATGGTGGGTGATATAGGACTCGAACCTATGACCCCCTGCTTGTAAGGCAGATGCTCTAGCCAACTGAGCTAATCACCCATTAAAATGGCGGTCTTACGGGGAATCGAACCCCGATTAGAAGATTGAAAGTCTCCTGTCCTAGCCGTTAGACGATAAGACCACAAAGTTAGAAGTGGCGGGATGGAAGGGACTCGAACCCTCGACCTCCTGCGTGACAGGCAGGCGTTCTAGCCGGCTGAACTACCACCCCAACTATAACTATCATCTAACTTAAAGTACAAATGGAGCCAGCTGTCGGAATTGAACCGACAACCTACCGCTTACAAGGCGGTTGCTCTACCTATTGAGCTAAGCTGGCACAAAGTCCAATACTGGACTTAGATCTCTATTTCTTCAAAGTATCAAATGCTTTTGAAATTCTAGACTTTTTTCTTGAGGCATTTCTCTTCTTGATAACACCAACCTTTGCAGCCTTATCAATAGCCTTGTAAACATTTGCTAGATCCTCAACAGTCAAAGCCTCTTTAGCTTCAACTCCCTTAAGGAATTTTTTCATAGCCATCTTCATTCTAAGTTTGAAATCATAGTTTCTCTTAGCAAGAGTTTGAGATCTATTCATAGCTTTGATTGCTGACTTCTTAATTGGCATTGAAAAAATTATCAAATATAAAGAGTATCAACTCTCCGAGAGTGGGACTCGAACCCACGACCCAGTGGTTAACAGCCACTTGCTCTACCGACTGAGCTATCTCGGATTGGCGATGGTGATTACTATACTGAAATCAGACCCATTTTCAAGAGATTTTTTACTTTTTATACGACTTTTTTCATTCAATGTCGAGTTTCCAAAGTCTGAGTCTACCAAACTACGAAGTTCAGATTTTTACACTCATAAGATAATCAAATACCGGGAACAGGACTTGAACCTGCACACCGTAAGGCACTTGGTTCTAAGCCAAGCGTGTCTACCAGTTCCACCATCCCGGCACAACTGACTACCTTATGTATAAAAATCAAGATACTCGGGAGATAGGACTCGAACCTATAACCCTCAGATTCAGAGTCTGATGCTCTACCAATTAAGCTACTCCCGATTAATTTGGTTGCGGAGGATGGAATTGAACCACCTATCTTCGGGTTATGAGCCCGACGAGATACCGTTTCTCTACTCCGCAATCACACTCCCTGGGGAACCAGGATTCGAACCTGGACAAACGGAGTCAAAGTCCGGTGTCCTACCATTAGACGATTCCCCATCCACATATGATGACGATTTGCTTTATATCTTTTTCACTTTGATTTTCAAGAGGAAGTGATAGTTTTTTTATTCCTCTTGTAAATCCCTAGTCAATCACTACACTATTGAGCACTATTGTTTAATTTTAGACTATTTTCAATGGATTTATCAGCAATCATCAATAAAGTTCAGGAGCTCCATTCAGATTTTTCTTTTGATGAAATTGCAGAAGTTTGCTATGAATACCTAGCACAATTTTCAGAAAAGACCAAGGAAGAAACGAAAGAAAAAAGCCTCAAAAAATATCTTACAAAAGAATTTTGAGTTGAGCGAGAAAGCTTAGCAGAAAAAAATTCTGAAAAGCTGAGCTCATTCTCCTCTATCCCAAGACATCTTTTTAATTATACCAACAAAAAATCTGCCGATTATCTAATAACAATCAAAGGACTCTGTAAACAGCTCGGCTCAACAATCCTCTTTGAAGACGCCGAACTAAGAATTAAACCTGAAGATAAAATCGCGCTTGTAGGGAAAAACGGCGCAGGAAAATCAACTTTTCTCAAAATACTGCTCAATCCAGAACTCGCTGATCACGGAGAGATTGATATTTTAAAGGATACAAAAATCTGATTCCTCTCACAAGATTTATTTCGAGAATCCAGAGAAAGAACAGTATCAGACGAGATGCTAACAACATTTCCAGAGATCACAACCAAAGTCCAAAGGCTAGAGGAAATCAAAAAACTTTTGGACGAAAATCCAGAAAACTCAATCGAACTCATTGAGGAACAAAATGAGATTATCGAGCGAATGCTCCTCAATGAAGCCTATCAAAAATACGATCTACAGCAAGAGATTCTCAAATATTTCGGATTTAGCAAAGAACAACTGAGTTTCAAAATTTCGCAGCTTTCCTGAGGAGAACAAACAAAAGTCCAAATCGCCAAATTTTTACTCCAGGATGTCGATCTCTTAATTCTTGATGAACCAACAAACCATCTAGATATTGAGGGAATTCTCTTTATTGAAGATTTCTGTCAAATGCGAAATAAGGCGCTAATCTGTATTTCTCATGATAGAAAATTCCTAGGTTCTACCTTCAATAAAACTGTAGAAATAAAAAATAAAAAACTGAATCTCTATTTTTGTTGATATGAAGATTTTCTACTAGAAAAAGAAAAAAGAGAAGAGATTCAACTCAAAAACTATACTGCCCAGCAAAAATACCTCACTCAGCAAGAGAGATTTATTGAAAGATTTCGCTACAAATCGAGTAAAGCCTCGCAAGTCCAGAGCAGAATCAAAATGCTTGATAAAATGGATAAAATTGAAGCTCCAGAACTAGAATCATCAGCTCACAAACCAAAACTCCAGGTCACGCGAAGACTTCCAGAAACATTGATCAGAATTTCAGAGCTTCAAGTTGGATACTGAGAAAACACACTCGTCTCTTTGCCAAAAAACCTTGAAATCACAAAAACAATGAAGATCTGAATCATTGGAAAAAATGGTGCCTGAAAAACAACGCTTTTAAAGACAATTTTATGAGAATTAAAAGCTCAATCCTGAGATATTTGGATCCATGAAAAAGTAAAAATCTGATTTTACTCCCAGATTGCAGATGATCTAGACTTTAACGCAACCGTCACAGAAGAACTTGTCTGACCTGGAGTTTCATTCAAAGAAGCAATGAGCTTCCTCTGAGCTTTACTCCTCGATCCAGAAAAAGCTGAGCAAAAAATCTGAAGTCTCTCAGGAGGAGAAAAATCAAAAGTAGCACTAGCAAAAATGCTACTTGCACACCCAGATATTGTTGTAATGGATGAACCAACAAACCACCTGGACCTTGGCTCAAAAGAAGCAATAAAAACAATGCTTGCGGATTTTAATGGAGTGAGCTTGATCGTTTCCCATGATAGAGATTTTCTAGAAGCAACCTCAGATCTCCTCCGAGTCATCAAAGACAAAAAACTCACAGTTTTCCACTCTTTTGAGAGAGGATTTGATGAAATGAAAAATTAAAAAAAATCTGATTTTTTGATTGTTTTTATCATAAAGATCAGTATGGTATAGTATAATACTTTATATCCCAAATCTCAGTATGCAAAGCGGGAAACTCATCGTCCTCTATGGTATCAATAACCTCTGAAAAACAACACAAGCCCACCTCCTCATCGACCGATTAAGAGAAAAAGGACTCCAAGCTGAATATCTTAAATACCCGATTTATGACTTAGCTCCCTCTTGACCGTTGCTCAACGCCTATCTCAGAGAAGGGAACCCAAACGAGCTTTCTTCATCAGAATTTCAACTTTTACAAGTCATCAACCGCACACAGTACGATTCTACATTAAAAAATAAGTTAGAAAACTGAATCTGGATCATCGCAGAAGACTACACTGGAACTGGTATCGCACGAGGAACTGGAGCCTGATGAGACCAAGCTTTCCTCGAAAACATCAACTCTCACTTACACAAAGAAGACCTTGCCTTCTTCTTTGATGGAGAACGCTTCAGCTCTGGAATTGAAAAAGTCCACCAACATGAGCAAAATAACGAACTAATGAATAAAGTAAGACTTGTTCATCAAAAATTGGCTCAAAAGCTATCTCGAGAACCAATCAATGCAAATCTTTCCATCGAAGAAATTCAATCCCAGCTACAAAAAATCATCTCAGAAAAATACTTGTAATAAAAAATCCCTCAAACGAGGGATTTTTATCTAGAAAAACACTACGACCCTTTCTACCTCTTGAGAAAAAGAGTAAAACTAAACCTCCCCTATCTCAATTCCAATCGGACAGTGATCAGAGCCCAAAATTTGATCGTAATGCACCATTTTTCAGATCTGATCCAAACAATTTTCACTTACCCAAAAATAATCCAATCTCCATCAAACATTTCTTGGTCTCGCTCCAGCCCTATAGCTCCACCAAGTATACTTCTCTCCTAAATCAGGATTCTGAAGCCTAAAAACATCAATAAGTCAGCTTTCTTCCATTTTATCCATCTCAGCTCTCTCAATTGGTAGAAATCAGATTGAATTCTCATTTTCCTTTGGCCTCGCAATATCAATCGGACGATGACAGATATTAAAATCACCAGTTGTGACTACTTTTTTTCATTCTTTAACTTTCTGTGCCACAAACTCTTGATACTGCTTGTAAAAATTCAGCTTATAAGTTAACATCTCTGTTCCATCCGCTCTATCTTCTCCATTGGGGAAATAAATATTCAAAAGCAAAAAATCTGACCATTCAACGGCAGTTACTCTCCCATCATCATTAAAACATGCAGGATTTTCAAAAGTATTATGCTTTACCAAGATTGGAAACGACTTTCTATAAAAAATAGCAGTTCACGCATATCCAGGCCTCTCTGAACGATGCCAAACATACTCATACTCCTGCATCGCAAATCTCACCTCAGTTGGCAATTGATGTTCAAAGGCTTTCACCTCCTGCAGACAGAGAATATCAGGATTTTCCTGCTTTATAAAATCAAGAAAACCCTTTTGAAGCACAGCTCTAATCCCATTAACATTTCGAGAAATAATTTTCATTCCACAAGACAAAATAAATTAATACCAATCTTCCTGGATTCCTGCCAAAATTTCAGGTCCATTCTCAGTAATCAAAACCGTATACTCCCACTGAGCTCCTAGATCTCCCTTTTTACAATAAAGATTCCAATCACTTTCATGATAAACGACATCATCAGACTCTACCGCTGTGATAGGCTCTAAAGCCACAACCATACCAGGTTTCCACTGAATTTTTTTCATAGCAGCAGTAGGATGATTCATAAAATAAGGCATCTCATGAACATCTGTTCACACCCCATGTCCACTCAAACTTTTCAAAACGCTGAATCCTTCATTAGTAATATGGTTATAGACTGCTTTAGAATAATCATACGCAAAACCTCCAGTCTTGATAGTCGCAACTCAACGATCTAGTGCTTCTTTAGTAACCTTAATAAGTTGAGCACCCAAAGGATTTGCACTTGCATCACCAACAATCAAGCTAATAGCAGAATCAGAAACTCACTTTTTATAAATAATTCCAGCATCAATTTTAAGCAAATCTCCATTCTTTAAGATAGTGTGATCAGGGATTCCATGCACCACACAATCATTTACAGACAGACAAAGATTCGCAGGGAATCCTTCATATCCCTTAAAAGCTCAAACCAAATTCCTTTCATCAAGCCAAGCCTGAGCCAACTCTTCAAGTTCCAAAAGCGTCATTCCAGCCTTAGTATGTTCCTTAAGATAGTAGAGATGCTCATTGAGATATTTACAAGAATCAGCGATATTCCTGATTTGTTCAGGAGTTTTGATCAGATTTTTTATCATTTTTTAACACAAAAAATAAACATACTAAAAAGCAAAGGATAATACTCTAATGAGCACCCGTAGAACCAAACCCACCAGTTCATCTCTCAGAACTATATACTTGATCAAAAGTATCAAAAAGCTGACTATCAACCTTGATCTCAACCTGAGGGATCTCAGCAGTTCCATACTGGGCCACTCACCAATAATGCGGAGCAAATTCTAGTTGACAAAGTCTCGTATATTGTTGAATAGTTACTGGATTTTGAGTAAAATTATACAACTGCATCAAATACTCTCCTCTATAGTCCGAATCAATCAATCAAACACTATTTGCTAACAAAAGCCCATTCTTAAGCGGAAGAGAACTTCTCGCATACATCTTAGCACACCATCCTGTAGGAATAAATGTCTTAATTCAGCTTTTTACTAATTTAACCTCTCCAGGCTGCAGAGTAAACGTCTCATCTGTCTTAATATCCCAGCACATCGCTTCAGGCGACTTTTTTTCCGGGATCAATTCCTCAGCAGAAACACAAATAATAATAGACTGCATCAAACTTTTATACTTAAATAAAACCTTCTTCATTCTACAAAACTCGATGCCTAATACAAGAGGAAAACCGATCAAAAAAAGGAGAGGTTAACCTCTCCTTGAATTTCGCATTGTTTGCGATTTACGAATGCCTTTAGGAAGAAACTTCATTCTTTTTTGAAATTCAATCGCCTTAAGAGATTCAACTCGAAGCTGATTCCTCAATACAGCGACCCCATCAGAAATCTGTTTGTTCTGTCTAATAATTTGCTGATCAGAGGAGACCTTTCCCCGCGCTCCAAAAATAAACGTTTGCCCCAGAACCGGGTCAAACACAGACGGAATTGCACCTTGTTGGATCATGATTTTTAGTTTTATGTTTAACTTACTTAATATAAGTCTTTAAAGAGAAATGTCAAGACTTTTCTCCTTGCATTCAATAAAGCAAATCACTATCCTAATAACAATCAAAAAATCTGAATTTTCATCTCCTTTTGTATACATTCCCATGCTCATCTATCTTGAAAAAAAAGCAAAATCCTATCCTCAAACCCAGAAAATCCTGAGAAAATTCCCCAATGCTCAAATCCTAGAAATCGACCACTACAAAAACATTTTTGATAAAAATATCTGAGATCAAAACCTCGCTCCAGCCTTCATCATTGCAAAACAGGAGCATATCCCACTTTTACCAGTCCCAGAAAACTACGGACGAACTGGGAAATCCTTCTTCTTTAAAACAAGCCTTAACTGCGTTTATGACTGTGAATACTGCTATCTCAAAGGGAACTTCAAAACAAAGTATTCCGTGCTTTTTGTCAATTATGAAGAGATAAAATCAGCGATTAGTGAAAAAATCAACTTTCTCAGAGAAACAGAAAAATACCAATGACCAATAAGTTTTTATGCAAGCAATTATTCAGATATCCAAGGAGTTGATAGCTTAACTGATTTCAATCAGGTTTTTATTCCATTCTTTGAACAATTTGAGAAAGTATTGATGGAGACTAGAACCAAATCTCCAAACATTTCCTCAATCCTCAGCTGCAATAATGGGATTCCTCCTAAAAATACAGAATTCTCATTTTCTCTCAATCCAGAGTTCATCATCAAAAAATATGAGAAAGGAACCGCAACTCTAGAGGCGAGAATCTCTGCTATCAAAACCCTTATAGAAAAAGGTTACAGAGTCTGACTCAGATTTCTTCCTCTCTTACCCGTTGAAAATTATGATTTTCTTTATCGTGAACTACTAAAAAGATTAAAATCTGAACTCAATCTTGATCAGATTTCTTCAATTTTTATCGCCTCTCTCATCTACAATCCTTGAGATTTCAAAATCATGCAGAAAAAGAATCCAAATTCTGACCTACGACCACTTATAAGTCTTCAAGAAAACTGACTTATCAAGATCCCTACATCAACTCGAGAACACTTTCTCAAAATCTTTAGAGAAGAACTACCAGATCAAGAGATCCTCTTTGATTATGTATAAAAAAGCAAATTCTTATTTGACTTTTCAGAACATTTAAATATAGTAAAAGATAACAAACAAAAAATAACTTAGCTATGATATTTATCATTATTATAGGCATTATACTTATTGCTCTATTTTGGTATGAGCAATTGGATACCGCACTCTTTATCACTAATATGTACTTTACCTATCTCATCTATGAGCTTTGGGCAATAAGCTTTGAAAATAAGCTCTGGTCCCACATAAGCAACAATACAATAGAACTTCTGGTTCTGATAGGACTTTCTACACTATTATTAGTGCTCTATCTGGCAAACATCAAAGTAGCTCTCGACATTCAGCAAAAGACCAAAGACAAACACTCTACCTAAGCATCTTATGGTAGAGTTTTTCTAAAAGAGAAAATCTGACTTTTCTCCTTTTTTTATAAAAAAACTCCTGTCCAATATTTAAGACAGGAGCAATTTCTCCATCAACGCTCTGCTTTTACTAACAAAGCAACAACTTCATTTTCCTTCTTCAAAGCATTCAAAAGACGCGTCTCATCATGTATAGGTTCACACTCCTCATCCAAAAATATGCAATGAATCTCTACAAGATAAAGAAACTTGTCTTGTGCAAGCTGATACCACTTACCACCAGGCTCAACAGAAACATCCTTTTGATCGTAGAAAGAAGCTTGATAATAAACAAATCCCTTTTCAGTCTTTTTCCAAGTGCAAGCTATACGATACACCTGCAACTTTCTCTGAAATTCAAGATCTAATTGCTCAATCTTAGCCTGATACTTTTTAGGAAGAGCCCATTCCTTAACATTTCTCATAACAACGAAATAGTTCTCAAACTCCTGAAAAAAAGGAGACTTTCTAAACATTGCATACATTCCAAAGATAGCTCGATCTTGATCCCGCATCGTTCTAACCTTTGCAAGATCTCTTCTAAGACACATTTTTAACGAGCGCTTACGACGAGAATAGGAGGACTTTTCTTGAATAATAAACTTAAAATCCTGAAATCTCTCTGGATCCAAAAGTCTTTTAAGAAAAGAGTCATTCTTTTTTTCTCCAATTGGTAATTTTTTATATTTCATATGATTAAAATTTTTTATTTCCTCAAGACAGATAATACATATCTAAAAGAAAGAGTCAAGAGAAAATAAAAAAACAAAACTATGTATAATAAAAAAGAAATCTGACTTCAGACTTCTTTTTCTTGTTTTAAAACTATTTTTCTTCCTCTCCTGAGGTAATATCTTGATTTCTAGCCTTCATAAGTGGGAACATCACAACATCTCTGAGGTTTTCCTGTTCTGTCAAAATCGCTAAAATCCTCTCAAGTCCCATACCAAATCCTGACTGAGGCGGCATTCCATATTCCATCGCCTCAACAAATGCGTCATCTCCACTTGTAGCTTCATCATCTCATTTTTTACTTGCCTCAGCCTGGAGATCAAAGTTCTCCTGTTGCAAAATTGGATCTACAAGCTCAGAATAGGCCTTACAGATTTCCCATCCATTCACCAAAAGTTGAAATTGCTCAACAATCTGCTCATCAGCATCTGAAACTCTCGCCAAAGGCTGCATAATCACTGGATAATTATAGATGAATGCTGGACCTACAATCTTTGGCCTCAACACCTTTTTGTACAAATAGTCAATAAGCGTAGTGGTTCCCATATTTTCCATTCCCTCAAAAGTAATTCCCTTTGCCTGAATGTCTGCTCTAAGCTTATCTGCATCATCAATCCCATACTTAGAGATATCAAGTCCACTAGCCTCATTTACCCCTTGAGTATAATCAATTTTTTCCCAAGGAGTTGTAAAATCAACCGTTTTCTCAATTCAGTCTTTATCTTTTACCTTAAGCTTCTTTTCTAGCCCAAGATGCTCAAAAAGATAATCAAACATCTCCTCAGTAAACTTCATATTATCCTCATAATTCCAGTACACAGCATAATGCTCTACTTGAGTAAATTCCTGAACATGAGAAGGATCCGATCCTTCATTTCTAAAATCCTGACCTATCTCAAAAACCTTTTCAAATCTACCAACAGTCGCTTTTTTAAGAGAAGTTTCAAAGGCAATTCTCAAATATACATCAGTATCAAAATCATTGTGATGCGTAATAAAAGGCCTTGCAGCAGCTCCAGATGCTGCATTATCTAAGATTGGAGTTTGAATCTCAGTAAATCCTCTAGATCTATAAAAATCTCTCAAAACCTGATAAAACTTTGACTTAAACAAAAATCTCTCATAGGTTTCAGGATTCATCGTCATATCTAGATACCTCTTTCTATAAAGTTCCTCCTGATCATTAAGTCCATGAAATTTTTCTGGCAAAGGTCTGATCGCCTTAGACAAAAATTTGAATTCTGAAACAAAAATTGTAAGTTCTCCCTTATGTGTCTTAAAAACTTCTCCCTTTACTCCGATAAAATCTCAGAGATCAACCATTTTCTCCATGAATTTATATGCTGAAAGTTCTCCTGATTCAGTATCAGCATTTTCAAGCACATCAACAGCAATATCCTCACTTTTTACATCAGAGTTAGTAATAGTCTTAAGAATCTTACAATGATCTCTATGAAACATCAACTGAATCTGATCGCTACTATCCAAAATCTTAGCAAACGCAAGCTTTCCATGAGAACGATAAAGCATTACTCTACCCGCAGTCTGAACTTGCACCTGAGGATTCAAAACAACCTCCTCACTATCACGAAGTGTTTGCCCCTCATACTGTGCAATAATATCGCTAATAAGATCCTTCTTCTGGAAACTCTGAGCATAGGGATGAATCCCCATTTTTTTCATTTTATGAGTTTTCTGTATTCTCACCTCCTTTTCTGACAAAGTTATCTGGCTCATATCATTACAATTATTAGTAAAAATCCTAAATCTGAGCTTAGCTATTTCCTCTTTTTTTTCAAGGACTAATCAAAGAAAAACTACAAAAATCTGATTTATATTGACTTTTTAAGAAAAAATAATATCATACAAGACAAGAAACGAAAAAACATAACAAAATGAAAACAATAAAAAAACAAAAAACTGATCTCTATACAAGGGTTGCAATGCTACTTCTAGAATCACCGCTCGAAACAATCAGCATGATGCATTTACGAAATATGTTTGAGAAAACACTCTATTTACTCAAGTTAAGTAAAAGAGCACAAACAACTGAATTCAAAATCAGCTCAGATAATTATCTCAAACAAATAGATAAGCATTATAAGGAACAAATTAAGACTTTAGAACACCAGATCAACCATGCTCCCAAGAACGAAGAAGAATACACAAGAGGAGATGAAATTTACGCAGAAATTGATTTTTTAAAAGAAAAACTCAAAACAAAGACAAAACAGGAAGAGCAAAACTTAAAAGATAAATTAACTGAGCTTGAAAAAGTCTATAAAAAATCCCAAAAGATCCTCATTGATGATGAAGAATTCCAAGAATTACTGTATAGCCAATGCTGTTATTGGAAAATTATTAATCAGGGAAGAAAACTGTTTTTCTACAATGCAACAGCTCTAGACCTAAAACCTAGGAGACAAATAGTAGAATTCAGTTTTCCTGAAAGCGTACTTGAGGAACATAATATCTACGAAGGGTCGCTATTTTTCAAGATCATCAACGATACCTATTATGTGATTTTCCCAGACTGGGAAGATATACCAATAGGGATCACATCAGAGAGGCTACTTCATCAGTGGATTATCAAAACCCTTAAAAAGAATCCTCTAACTAGACAAATCATAGAACTAGAAATGAAACACCATCTCTAAAAAAAAGACAAAAAATCAGACTCTTTTCTGAATCTCAGAGAAGAGTCTTTTTTCTTTATTAAACAAAGCAACATTCCCTCAGAAAATTTGCTTTTTTTAGAGTTTCAATTATAATTAGATATCTTTTATTTACTGACAAGAGTGATGAAAGCCGTCTTCCCAAAAAATATCCAAAAAGGGATCTTAGCAGGAATGAACTTCAATATTTGACCTTTTACGGTATCGGTTTTTCAGCTTTTTATCTTGGCAATCGGAATTGCCATAGCTTTTGTCGTATTTAATCAGTTTGCACAAAGTAGCAAAGCCGTTGGAATATTTTTTGCAGTTTTAATCTTTCTTATCTTTGCAGTAATCGCTTTTTTCAAAATTTCAGAACTGAATCTATTGGCCTTTATCGTAAAATTTATTCAAAATCAGTTTTTTGATACCACTCAAAAATATCAGACTAATTATACAAAAAATGATAAAATGGCAATCCTCATAGAAAAATCTAAACATCAAAATACAAAACAAAAAATAGAATACAAAACCTGAATCGAACTAGAGAATATCGATAAGCTTGATACTTCCTGACTCCTCTCCTAAAAAAATTAAATACAAAAAAATGCTGAGGAAGGGACTCGAACCCTCAAGCCAAAGGCATACGCACCTCAAGCGTACATGTATACCAATTCCATCACCTCAGCATATAACAATCCAAATATATCGATTTGCTGATCAATTGCAAGAAAGATTTGTATTTTTGAAAGGATTGGGTATATCTAGCAAACATAAAATATAATTTATCCTATAGAAAACCGTACTCATGTTTGAAAAAATCCAAAATGACTACATCCAAGCAATGAAAAACAAAGAAACACTCAAAAAATCAGCTTTAAACTACTTGATCGCACAGATTAAGAATAAAAAGATTGAACTCCAGAGAGATCCTAATGATGAAGAAATCATTTCCCTTATCAAAAAAGAGGTCAAATCTCTAAATGAGGCAATCAGTTTTTTAGAAAAAGCAAATAAACCTGAAGAACTTCAAGAAGAAAAAGAAAAAAAGCTGATCCTTGAAAACTATCTCCCAGCCACTCTTAACGAGGAACAAACAAAATCCCTTATAGGAAGTGCAATTAGAAATCTGAACATCACGGACCTCAAAACTCAAAGAGGACTACTGATGAAAGAGCTGATGGCAATGCACAAAACAGAATTAGATCCAGCGCTCCTCAACTCACTTATCAACACAATGCTCTAATCCTTTATCTAACTAAAATACAAGATGAAAAAAATAAAAATCCTGACTATTTGATTATTGTCACTTTGATTGCTCGGAAATATTTTTTCTGTAGCAGACGCTAATAATGCTTGTACATGAAATAACTGTTGAAACAATACCACAAATCAATCAGGCACAAGTACGTCCTCAAAAACAGTTTGTAATGGGATAAAACTCAACACAAACTTTCCATTTGTAGAAAGCTGCATCGGTTTTGAATGAGGGAAAACCAATCCAATGAATGTCTTTCCTAAAATGGTAAAAAGTTTAATGAAACTGATTATCTCCGTTATCATGCTTATGTCACTGATTATTATCATCATAGCAGGAGTAATGGTAACCTCAAGTGGATACGACTCAGGAAACTATAAAAAGGGACTTGATCTGATCAATAAAGTTGCTACTGGACTTGCTCTTCTTGGAGCGTCTGGAGTTATCCTAAAACTGATCAATCCAAACTTTTTTACTTAGTTGTCCTTGCAATAAGCGACCAAACTCCTATACTAGCACAAGTAAAAACGACAAAAAAATCTGACTTTTTTATCTTACAACTAGTAAACTATGGGAGTACAAATCAGAATTGATGGAGGATATCAAATTGAGAAGGAACTTTTCTTCTGATATACCTATACACATACCGGGTTGATCAACCTTTCCTCTGAACTCGGAGAAGCCATGAGATACAATGAACCCGAAATCATTATCATTGATTATCCAGGAGAGTATGATGTTAAATGACGATTCATCAAAGCAGTATTAGGAAAAAACAATAAGCTTAACTATCTCATTCAATGAAAAAATAAAAAATTCTGAATCATTCAATCAGCGGATGTCCTAGAACTCGATGAAGTTTGAGGGATGGATACTTGGCTTTACCTCTGAGAAAATATTGAAAAGAAATTTGAACAACTGGAAATGGAATGAGATCTTATCAATCTTGAAACTATTGAAAAAGAGTCAGCTTAAAGCTAACTCTTTTTTTGTTTATCCACAAAATTCATCATTGCAAACACGGTGAAGTAATCTAAATAGTCCTAGATAACTGAAACTCTCCTCTACAATCACCAATACTTTGCTAATTCTCCAATCTTTGTCGTTGGGAATACACGGATCGTTGGAATCTCAAACCTCTTTACAAAACGGAAGAGATCACCTCACTTCGTACTACGTGCAAACAGATACTCTTTCTCAACCTCTCTCAAAACACGAGCATCATACCTTCCCATCGGATAGCAAAAACTAATAATCGGAAATCCAAGCTTAGCCTCAAGTTGTTTTTTTGAATCAATCACTTCATGACGAACCCCAGAGAGGGAAAGTGTAGAAATTGCATAATGATTAACAGAATGTGATCAGATTTCTGAGCCTTGTTCTGCTATTTTGCGAATCTCATCCCAAGTCACAAATAGCGGATCCATATCAGCCTTCCCTGAAATAATAAAAAATACAGCTTTGAGATTATACTTTTTGAGAAGAGGCAAAACCGTAGTATAATGCTCACGATGTCCATCATCAAAAGTCAAGATAACCGCCCTCTCTGGCTGCATCATCTTCCCTTCCAAAATCGCCTTCATATCCCAGAAAGTCAGCGTTTTTATATTATTTTTATCTAAATACTCAAAAAGCTCCTCAAGTTTCTGTGGAGCGTAAGAAAGTTTGTATCAAAGCTGATCATGAGTATTTGAGGGGATATCTTTGATATAATGAAACATCAAAATCGGAATTCTGAATTTCATCTTTTTCATCTCTGGAGTAATCTGATATTTCGCTTCATCAAAGCTAGGAAAATGTATTCAAGAAAATTGCCCTCAGCTCAATGCATTTACTACAGAGAAATCTAGCTTCTGATCTATATTATCCTCATCTCAGTCTCCTCAGTCCATCTCAAATTTCAATAAAAGAAAAAAACTGAACGCAATCAGCAATCCACTTACCATCAACAGAAAAAACGCACGAGAACTTTTACATAACACGAGAAAACTCCTCATTTTAACTACACTATCATAAACCAAAGAGAAGTCGAACGCTCCTCATCAAGCCCAAGATCCCCAGTATTGATCAAATGTTCAATTTTCTGATTACCTTGCCTTTGCGCTAGTAAACTACTCAAACATGCCAAAGCCGGATAATCATATTGTTGCTTCTCAGTCATTGACTGATGTTTACACGAGGCAATCAACTGAGCCGTCTTCTCCTTACAAAATTCCATAGAAAGACCAGCATAACAATCATTCATCACCATCAGAGAATATCATTGTCCCAAAAGTAGCTTAATATGCTCCAATAAAGAGCTGGTTTTTGCTCCTGTTTTTACAAATATCACTACATGCTCCTGATGCATATTGATCACAGCCAAATATGCAAACAGCTTGTCCAAATAAGGATAAAAATTCTGATCAGTTTCCTCTAGTTGAAGTTTACGAACAGCAGACAAATCTTCAGAATTCTGATTCCACACTCTACCAAAATGAGGTCAAATCTGGCCTGTATACACCATAGCATCATGAGGCAGCTCCTCGACTTGCACCAAAAAGATAATAGGTTTATGCTGATCAAAAGCCAATAATGCACTCGCCAAAAAAAGCGAAGTATGAAATTCTAATACCCCAGGACACACCCCAAAACGTAAATCCCTCTGTGGCAATCAAATCAATTCCTGTGCAGAAACCGTATTAACCATAATTTCATCAAGTAGCTGTTCATAATTCATCCTAGATACAAGCTTGTGATATGTAAAAAAGTTTTTTGTTTTTTTCTAATGCGTATTATAATGCCTCATTACCTGAAGTACAAACCTATCTGCCAATCTATACCTCTTCTCTCGTTCATCAGCCCCCATAAATACAACCGAAACTGACTCTATTCGATACTCTCTAAAGATCTCACTAATCGCAGTTTTCAAGGCATCAATATTTCATTTTTTCTCCTCATCATAGATCAGGATAATATCCATTCCAATTGGCTTTCCAAACTTATCTCCCCAAAAATACTGCAAAATTCGTTCTCCCTGCTCCTGAAACTTATCAATCAACTGCTGTTTTAATGCCAAAAAAAATAACTCTTTAAGCAGAGATCAAAATTCGCTCCTTAAACTAATTGACCATCCAGTAGACTCCTTAAGAATACTAATCAACTGAGCCTCCTCCAAAACATCAACCTGTTTTTTAATCGCCGGGAAAGTCCATCAGAGATCTGTCTCTAATGCTCTCATTGATACTCATTGTCTCCTAAAAATCAGATATTTGAGTATGTCGACCTTGGTTTTGCTTCAAAAGAGTTTTTCCAAATTCATCTACCCGATCTATGGGCTAATAAAAGTCGCCTCCGTTTTATAGTTTTTGAGTAAAAATGCAAGTCTGATTTAGTTTTTTTTGAAGAAAAAAAAGAAAAAACTGACTTCATCAAAGAAAATCAGACTTTCCTATAATAAATATAAACAGCAGATCTAACTCCTTCTCTTCTTTATGCATCCACTTTGAATTATCTGTAAAAACAGACTCATCGTTTAGAATAGAAATGAGAAGAGTTTTTAGAGATACCTATTACAATAAATAAATCTACTTTCTACTAGATATCACAGCTCATTTCATTCGCTTCGCGATGACCAAGCATCATTACGACCATCAGCAAATAGATATCCACAAAACGGCAAGGACAAGAAAGCATTAACAATCACAAAATAACCTCCAAAAATTTGCAAAAAAACACATTATGACTATACTTAGAGTGAGTTTATTCTATCAAACAAAACATAATGCTCAAAAGACTTTTTCAAATCAGTATTGTATTACTTCTCAGCTCAGTCTCAGCAAGTACTTTTGCCAATAATCTCTTAGATAAGACTAAGCTCAATGAAATCCTCACCACTGATCAAAAAGAAATTATTAAAGATATCTGAGATCAGGATGCCCTCAGAGAATGAGCCTACAATGCTATCCACTCGGACAATCAAAAGATAAAAAATCTGATCAATAGCAATGATCAAATCAAGACACAAAAAGATGCCGAAAAAAAGACCTTTGCCTTAATCAAGAGACTCATTAATTATGCACTAGGATTAATATCTCTTATCGCATTAATTATCCTACTCATCGCTGGATTTCAAATGGCGACAGCCGCTGGAGATGACAAGAAATTTTGAGCTGGGAAAGCCTCTCTCCTCAAAGTTGCAAGAGCCATCTGATGAATCGCAGTTTCATGGCTGATTATCAACTTCATCTTCTGGATTATTGAAGTCATTACTAAAAATGTATAATATTACCTTTACCTATTAAAAGAAAAACATGAAAAGCTGATGGAAACTAATGGTTCTCTTCCTTTGACTAACAGGAATATCAGGAATCTGTCTGGGAAACTCAAACTTTTCAAATAGTCAAAACCCTTTCTACTACGAAAATACAGAAAAAATCGTAGGGAATAACCAAGATACTAACTACGGAGCCCTCATCACAACCGATGCCGTCAAACAAGATGATGGACTTCTTACAAAAATTATGCACGTCCTCAAGCTTGATATCAACAATAAATATAAAGGTCCTCAAAAGGCTTTTTACTACATCAAGAGTATTCTGAATTATGCATTAGCTTTTGTGAGTTTTATTGCATTTATGCTACTTTTGTATGGATTCTATATGATGCTGATTGGTGATGGAGAAAAAGGGCGAGACAAAGTCAAATCTACCCTCAAAGGAATCGCAATCGCGATCATCTCAATGTCACTCTCATGGCTTATTGTCTCAGCACTATTCTGGATCTATGAAAACCCAGCTCAAAAAGAATCACCGACCACTCAAACTCAATCCCGTCCATAAAAAAAACAAAAAAATCTGACTTTTTACTTCTTGTTTAATACATAGGTATGCTCTTTGATAACCTTCAAAATAAACAAATCCAAAAAGGGAAACAAGAATCTCAGTTTAATACTGAGACAATGCTTCCTATTTCTGAAATCAAAGATGGTTACTGCATTCTCAAAGACGGAGGAATCAGAGCAATTCTTAGAGCTGATGGTATCAACCTCGACCTCAAAAACTTTGATGAAATCCAAACGATCCTAGAACAATACAAGAGATTTCTTAATGGACTCGAGTTTCCTCTACAATTTCTTGTAAGGAATACCTATCTGGACCTCAGAGAATATCTCCAGTATGTTTCAAGGAATATTGACCAGCTAGATCCCTGAGCTCTCAAACAGCAGGGACAATCTTATCTCAGCTTTTTGGAAGATATCAATATGAAACAAGGGCTCATCTTCGTAAAAGAATTTTATGTGGTTGTGCCTTATTATGTCAATGAGCAGGACACCGACCAAATCAAAAAACCATGGCGAAGCAAATTCATGGACACCCTCAATGCAAAAGATGATGTAGAAACTATCGTTTCAAGATACAGAAACTTTGTCAAAGGACAAAAAATGCTCAATACCAGAATAGCCCTCATCCAAGAGGGACTTGCTGGACTCGGTATTCGTACAACCCAGCTCAATACCAAGGATGTTATCTCGCTCCTCTTTTCAGTATACAACCCACTTCTAGACTCTACTCAAGCTCAGCGAGAAGAAAAATAAAAAAATCTAAAAAACTGACTGAAACTAGAACTTCTTGGTTCTAGTTTTGTGTTTTTTAGGCTTAAAGTGCTGATCCGCGAGCTGAGCAATATTAAAGCAGAGCTCAGAAAGTAAATATAACTGATGCCGACTCACCAATTTCTCGAGCTGAAGATCAGGCTTTAACTTTTTAAAATCAATAGAAAGCTGAATTCAGTATTCTAAGCTCCCCTTTCGCTGAGCAACATATTCTGAATAATGAAAATCCAAGGTTATCCTTGCTGAACCATTCAGCTTTTGAACTCTCTGCACTTTGGGAGAGAGAATAAAATCCCTCTGTACCTCATAATCTTCAAGTTTAAGCTTAAGACTTGAGGTAGTAGTATGATTCAGTACATTCCTCAAAAACCTGATTAACTGCTCAAATGGGAAATACTGATCTTTGAGCAAATCCTTGAGATATTCACGAAAATTCGCATCATTTTCGATCATTTCCCTCATTACTGAGAAAATCCCTCTAAATGCACTAATCTCAGTCAAATAGCCATAAACATTCCTCTGCTCCTGATGCCCATAAAAAGAAGTAAAAAGCCTCTTGAGCATACGTTCCTTGAGCATAAATGAGGTAGTTTTCCCTGTTCTAAGTGGATAATCCATCGCCAAATCAGACAAATCATTGGTCAACATAAGCTGCTCCATAAACTTTCCCAACATGAGAAAGTGATAATATCCCTGGATCAATCTAAGCATCTTTCTCACAAAAAATATAAATTAAGGAACAGAAATCTGAATTTCTACCCTATTAGTATGAGGATTCTGCCTAATCTCAGTCAAATAGGTCGCTCCGTGAGTGAAATCAGCATTAAAACTAGCGTATTCACGAAAATCTCCATGTATAGCTCAAATCTTCCACTCTGGAGGGAAATAGATCATCTCCCTTGTTTCTCGCCAGTGACGAGGCATACTCGGGTCCGCAGAAAAATCCTGCAACGATAAAATATATCTCTCCCTATCAGTCATCTTAATATGATACTTCTCCTGCAAAGCTAACATCTCATCCTGATAACTCTTTGGCAGATCAAAAGTATAGGTAATCACAAGCTTATATTCTCCAGAGGTAATATTTTTGATGGAAAACTTCTTTTGATCTGAAGAGGCAACTACCACTCCGTTCAAATCTTGAATCTCAACCTGCTTTTTCAAAAAACCATCTGATTTATTAAATGCCGTATTGATATTCCAGAGATAGAGCATATCTGGCTGATATACGGTCGTCAAATCATATGCCTGCAAAAATCCCCACATCTGTGCAGAGACATTTGAGAGATAGACATTAACATATCCCTTATGCAAAAGCTCCTGCACAGTATTGATCGCTGCTGAAGCCATACGAAGTGCATTCTGTTTGAGATAGGAGTTAAGATCTTTGATATACAGATCCTTTTTATTGCTCAAAACAGCACCTCTAATCAGATCAATATTCGCATTTACAAACTGCCACTCCCACGCCTTTTGACGAAACGATGGCAACAAATAAGTAATCAACTCTGAATCCAAAAAAACTACCCCCTTGATATCCTTTTTAAAAAGTTTATTTCGTTCATCAGGTTTAAAAAGTCTGGCTTTTTTCTCTGGGTCAAAATCAGTATGAAAGATTTTTTCATACAACAACTTCAGATTTTGGCCATCTCTATCTGTAAATCCAAACTTATTCCCAGCAATAAATCAAACTGCCCTTGATCAGAGAATATCTACTATCCAACCTGGCAAATTCACGCGAGAATTTGGAGAAATATAGTCTGGCAAGTACGAATCCACTACTTGCAGATCCTCAATATGCCCACCAGAAAGACTCACAAAAGCAAAAGACCCAAAAAAACCTCAATTTGGACGAGTTTCATTGCTATTTTGAAGCGGAATCAGATAATTATAGTTTTTATCCCTTCCTAAGAGCTGAAAAATCTCCTCTCTCAAAGGCCAAGCATCATCAAGCATTTGAAATATTCTCTCATAATTTGAGAATCCCATCTTAGAAAGATAGGCTTTTTGAGCCCTTACATACTGCCAGAGCTGAAGGAGCTCTTCTTCCTTACTTTTTAAGACATTTTCTCCCCTCAGATAGGACTTTACCACATCATCCAACGTCAATAGCTGCCTTGAAATTTCAGGATCAATGACCCAAAAATAAAAAGAAATCTGATCCAAATCATTAAAAATATCAATTTTATTGGGAGAAAGAAACCATCAGGTCAATCTTGCATAGAGAGAAAAAAATACAAAAGCAAAAAAAACCAGTACTCCAAATATTCAACGAAGCACCCATAAACGACGAGAAGAAGATTGCGAAGGACGAGCCACTTCTAATCAGATTTTTTTCATCTTGATAATTGAATAAACTGCCCTTAGTCTAGGATTTTTAAGAGAAATTGCAAGAGAGTTTTTTGATAAACTCTTGAACTCAAAAAGCTTTTTCCTATACTTTTTCAAAGTTTTAGCCACTAACACAATAGAAAGTATGAAAAGACTCGTTTTGATCCGCCACGGAGAAAGCACCCGAAATCAAGAAAATAGATTTACTGGATGGACAGACGTTGACCTCACTGAAAAAGGACAGCAAGAAGCGATAAAAGCTGGTCAAACGCTAAAAAAGGAAGGTTTCTTCTTTAAAAAAGCATTTACCTCATATCTAAAAAGAGCTGTAAAAACGCTAAATACTGTTCTTGATCAAATGGACCTTGACCGAATCCCAGTTGAAAAGAGCCGAAGACTCAATGAAAAGCATTACGGAACCCTCCAAGGACTCAATAAAGCCGAAACTGCTGAAAAGTACTGAGAAGAACAAGTACTCCTCTGGAGAAGAAGTTATGATATTGCAACAGATCCACTTGATCCACAAGACCCTCGTTCACCACTACTAGATCCTCGCTATGCTCTCATCAATCCAGCTGATCTCCCACTTACTGAATCGCTCAAGGATTGTATTGCTCGTACACTTCCTTATCTAGAGGAGACTATCCTCCCAACCCTCAAACAGGAATGAGAAATCCTTGTTGCTGCACATGGAAATAGCCTGAGAGGAGTAATTAAAATTCTCAAAAACCTTTCTGAGGAAGAAATCCTTAAGTTTAATCTTCCAACTGCTGTACCCTATGTATTTGAGTTTAATGACGAGGTGAACCTTCTCAAAGACTATTTTCTTGGAGATCCTGAAGAAATTGCAGCACTTATGCAGGCAGTTGCAAATCAGTGAAAAAAAGGATAAATCATTTCCAACAAAACGAGATAGCTATCTAGGCTATCTTTTTTTTGAAAAGAAAAAATCTGATTTTTCTCCTTGCTACCTAATATCTCATATAGTCTTGACTTTAACTACTTTAAGGCTATTATGCGATAGAAGATAACTCTTTATTTTTTATACTTATACTCATGTGAAAACGATCAAAAATAAGCCTCATACTACTCATTCCATGTGTAGCATTCTTATCAGGATGTACTAATACAAAAACACCTGAAATAGCCAACGAAGCAGGTGAGACTACGAGATTAATTAGTGCAAAAGCCTTCCTAGAGACTCTTGCACCAACACTTGAAAAAACAGCAAAAGACATTACTGCTCAAGCCTTCAGCTGAGGATCACTCAATGGAGCACTCTCTGGCTACCTCCTTAGCAATACTAACATTAAATCAAACAGCGGAATGCAAGAAAAAATCGATCAAGCATTTGAAGGTTGGGTAGAAAAAAGCGTAGGAGATGGTGTTTCAGAATCTTATGTTGAGTATTTAAAGGATAACTTGATCTGTGCTGTATATTCAAGAGTCAATTATAATAGAGATGAACTCATGGAACTTGCATATTCAGACGAACATGATCCTAGCAAAAAACAAGAGAGAAATGATAAAATGGATAAAATTTCCACCGAAAACAGTCAATCTTTTGAAATTCACTGTGCGGAATTTAATGAAAAAAATCCATCTCCACTCGAATTTAGTTTTGATCTATTCGGAGAGGAGCCTTTTTGGAATGCAGAACTAAGAGTGAGTACGCTCACATACACGATTCCAAACGATGAAACTCATCAGTTTGATACTGATAGTACGTATATTTGGTTTTGGGGAACATCAGGAGAAACTCTGATTTTTACTGGAGAAAAATACAATCTCGGCGGAATCGCGTGAGAAATTAATAAGGAGAATTGTATTGATAGCTGAATCGGTAACAAACATGAATACAAGGCAAAAATTCGTTTCTGAGCGACAATATTTGAGGGTTGTGCTGACAAGATGGATAATTTTCTAGTAGAAGGAAGAAAGGGAATAGCAGAAAATCTCTTCAAAAAGATCAACTATAATAACTATCGTGGGAAACTTGATCCAAAAACTGCCCTCTATAATGGAATCCAAACAAAAGGGAATCTCGTAGAGATTTTCTTAACTCAAAAAGGAAAAGAACATACAGAATATCTTGTCCTTGGAAAGACTGATGATGGTCGAAAGACCTATTGGCAAGGAGAAGTCCCTATAGACGCCGATACCTGTGAGAAATATGTAAAAGTCCCTAGACTGATGGATTTTGGAATATTTAATAGCTGTCCAAGAGGCTAAAAAAATCTCAGATAAAGAAAGAGAAATCAGAATTTAAGAGTATGTAAGTCCGACTAAACTTCATCAACAAACAGCGGAAAAAAATGAGAAACAAAAACTAATATACAAGTCTACATATAAATATGTAGACTTTTTTCAATGAAAAAAATCTGAATTCTACCTTTTTTCTATTCGCTTATTTTGCATATCACAAAATCATAAAAAATAAACTTGACATTAAAAAGAAAAAGAATATAGTTTAGCTCCTCTAAAAAAACTAGAGGATTCACTGAATCATAAACAAAAAAAAGAATCGTCATGAAAAAAGAAAAAGACGCAATCAAGAACTCTACAAAAGAGTTAACAAAAGCTGAACTTGTACACATGTTCAAAGATGCACCACTTAGCTTGAAGTTTTACCAACTAGCCGAAGCTCAGTACAACCTCCGTATTCCTATTTGTCGACAGAAGTACGAAACAGAACTCGAAACATTCAGAAAATCAGGACTAGCTGCTGTAGCATCAGCAGAAGAAGCCTATTATAAAGAATGTAAACGCTATGAGGATCTTCTCAAAAAGTACAAAGATAGGGTATCTGAAGGACCTATGGATGAAGCATCAGCAGAACTAACGTATGCCAAGACAAAGTTTGAACAAGACCTCAAAGAAAAAGAGCAAAATGTAAAACAGGAACTTGAAGAAGCTCTTAAACAAATGGAGGATGACTTCCACTTTATAAGAGACCTCCACGTAAAAGCATGCTCTTGGGAATTGCAAGGAGACACACTATCATTCTATGCATCCGAATTCAAAGATCCTAGACTTGATGATGAAGAGCTCAAGAAAAAATACGGAGAGTATGATGAGTTCAAAACTACAATTCAGCGAAGTAACAAAGATGTTGAAGTTCAAATGATTATGTTCAAAACAAAAGTCAAAGTACGAAAATTGAGAGATGGAGAGTCTATTGAAGACTTTATCCTCAACAAGATCAGAAGATGCGCTTTAGCAGCTCCAGTTATTGCTGCTGAATGGGCTCACTAAGGGAAGATTTTCTCTTAAAAAAACTCCTGTTTTTTACAGGAGTTTTCTCTTATTTATTTTAAAGTTCAACATTCAGTTTAATTCTTGAGCGAATATCAGGTAAAGTCTGACCTCACAAAAGTCAAAGATCAATCTTCACACTAGAAACCTCTGGATATGTCAGAATTTCTTTTCTTGTCTCCTCAATACTCTTCCCAACAATATTGGTCTTAATCTGACCGAGAATTCCCTTCGTATCTCTAGAGAAATCATATCCTTGCAAAATAGTAATTTTTGTCGGCAACATAAAAACCTTATTCTGAATCACTCGACCAAGATCCCCAACAAATCAAAAAGTATTTGGATCAAGACTAATAAGCTGAATACTATCCGATTGCCTCTGCTTAACATAAGTGCTAAACGCACTGACCACATCGTCCCATTTGAGATACAAAAAATCAAAAGAAACCTGAGCCATTCCTCTAAGAGAGGTTGTCTTATCTCAAATATTTCAATCTATTGAAAGTGCATTAAACTTTGTTTTGATCAACGGATCAAAAAGCAGCACCATTGCGTTTTTCTGAGAAAACTCCCTCGTTACGATATTAAGCTTATCTTTATAAACTGCATCTTTAATCTTTTTTGCCAAAAGCTCACGATCCTTTTCTGAAACCATACCAAGAGATTTCATAGCTCCCCCAGTAAAATTTTCTATGGCCTCGGCCCAAATCTGCTTGAGATAATAGCTATCTTTGACATTTCTAATTGTTAACTGCGTCTTAGCTGGAATATTTCCTCTTACTCAAATAATATTTTCAGACTCATCGTATTCAGCTGCATAAAGCTTCACTTTAAGTTCTGAGGTACTACCATTAATCGCCGGGGGGATAACAATAGGCTCTCTTGTAAGAAATGTTACCCCATCAGCAGTTACAAACCTGGTATTAGATACAAGTTTGAGTTCATTCGGCGTTTTATTGTAAATTTTTACATTACCAGCAGAAGGGTTAATAATATGCTTAATATTTTCCGTACTAATAGACAGCGTATACTCATAGTCCACCTTTCCTGTATAATAGGGAATACTCAGCTGCTTGATAGCTCCTAAATACTGTTGATCACTGGCAGGATAATAACGAAAATTATAAATAATATTTTCAGTCTGCTGAGATACTTTTAAGGTAATACTCGCACTTGGTAAAATCAATAAAAATAAAAGCCAGACAATACCAAGCCCCGCTAAAATCTCAAAGAAAAATACCATATAAAACAGATACTTTTGCTTATTATAGGTATGCAGATGAAACTTTTTGATATCAAACAAAAAAAGAGAGATTGTTTTTAGCACCTTCAGAATAAGTCTTTCTTCCTTATACTGAACCTGTGCTCCGATCTGCTGAAAATAAGTTCTACTCGAAGGCTTCTCTGCCAAAAAAGTAATATTCAGATTTCTATTCTTGATAATATTTAATGCTTCCTTTCACCATCGCTGATTTTCAAAAAAAGAGTGCTCGGGATCAATAAAGATCTCAGCAGCCTTTTGAGGTGGGATTCTTTCAAGAGTTTTGAATATTTTATATAAGCTCTCAGTCTTGGCAAAATAGAACTTCATCAGCTACAGTTCACATCAAACCCAAATAAAATGTTAATATGGTTTTCTCAGTTTTCTTCGAATAAGTCCAAAATACAAAATCAAAAATAACAACACAAAATAGTTAATATCAAGTGTAAACCTTCCCAAGGAAACTACACCATGTGCAGGATAGTTCCAAAATGATAACAAGACCAAAAATAGCACAAAAAGCAGAATAAATCAAACAATTCAATGACCAACTTTCTTAGTCATAAACCTCCATACACTTACAATTACATTTACAATTACAGCTCAAACTGAGAGAAAAAGCCCAATAGGATACACTCCTTCAAATTTTACAAGTGCACTCTCAGGTCTCAGCGCAGTAACATGCAAAAAACCTGAATACTCCTTTCCTATAAAATTATCTCACAGCAAAAGGAAAATTCCCAAAACCGTCAAAGCATTTACAAATCCAAAGAAAAAAATATCAATCCAGACCTTTTTCGTCTCGCTCCTCCTAAAGTTTCTCAAAAACAAAACCATAGAAAACACAATTGCAACAAGCACTCCTATCATACTAAAGCGATATCCATACGGACTCAAAAACTTTAGTGAAGAAGGGATAAGTGAACCTCCATCTAGCACCGCAGACACATAAAGCCCGAGAACATAAGCTGGGATAATAAGCCACGGCAACCAGTTGAAAAGCTTAATAAAATCCTGATTGTATTTTTTACAAAGATAATAGGTTGTCACTAGAAAGACAATACAGGAGAGAACGATTCCCACACCTGTCATATACATCTTTGTCCCAAATACCTCAATAAATGGATACATGCAAATCAAAAAAGATATAAACAACTTATCTTAGATATTGTATGAGTTTTGTTTCTCTTAACGCTGTAAGTCTAATAATTCCTGGATAGTCAAGCTGTTCCTCAATCTTCTTTCCAACAGTTTGGAGTAATCCTTCAACCTGCAAATCTGAGATCATCTTTGGATTTACAAAGACCATAATTTCTCTTCCTGCCTGCATGATATGCACTTTCTCAACACCTTCAACCTCACGAATCAACTTCTCAAGCTCTCCCATCTTTTCAATAAAGAACTCCTTTGTGTCAAACCTAGCTCCAGGTCTAGAAGCCGACATCGCATCTGCAGCAGCCACAATCCATGAGATTGGATGGGTCATCTCTACATCATAGTGATGAGATTCTGCAGCATTAACGATCACTGGATCCATTCACCATTTACGCAACATATCTGCTCAAACTTTCGTATGTGATTCTCCAGCTCCAGCCAATACTTTTCCAACATCATGAAGCAAACCAGCTTTTTTCGCCAAAGCAGGATCTAGACCAAGCTCAATAGCAATCATCTCTGAAGTTTTTGCCACCTCTAGAGAGTGAATCCACAAATTTTGTCCATAACTATATCTTAGGAAAAACTGACCAACAGCCCTTACTACCTCAGGTTTCATCATAGGTATATTCAAAACAGTCAATGCCTCCTTTCCTTTTTCCATCAAAGTAGTCTGCAAGTCAGCAGTCACCTGATTAAAAACCTTTTCAATATAAAAAGGATTAATCCTTCCATCTTTAATCAAAAGTTCAAGAGTTTTTGCAGCAACAAATCTCTTTTCACAGTCAAAAGATGAAATTCTGACTGAAAGAGGCGTATCATCAATTAATAATTCAACTCCTGTTAATTTTTCAAAGAGTGAAATATTTCTTCCCTCTCTTCCAATTAACTTTCCCTTAAATTCCTCACTTGGCAAGTCAATCATCTTTGAGGTAAATTCACTCACGGTATCAGCAGCCACCTTAGGCAAAGCCTGAGAAACAATAATTGCCGCTTCTTTACTAGCTTCCTCAGCCTTAATTGTCTTAAACTTCTCAATATATCTAATCAACTCTTCCTGATGCTCAGCCTCAATCCTTTCCATAATCTGCTGTTTAGCCTCCTCTGGCTTAATTCCAGCAATTTCAGAGAGTTTCATCTTTTGCTGGTCAATCAACTGATCAGCTTCTCTTTGTTTCTCCACAATTTTCATTTTTTCTTCTTCAAGCTTTTCAAGCTTTTGATCCATCTTTTCTTCTCTCAATAAGAGCCTATTTTGAATCTCTTCCATCTTAGCAAGCCTCTGATCCTCAATCTTCTGAGCCTTAACCTCAGCTTGTTCAAGGATAACTTCAGCCTTCTTCTTTGCTTCATCAAGCATTTCCTCTTCGATTTCCTTTACTCTTTCCATCTTCTTCTTGTAGCGAAGCTGTTTTTCTGTAAGCGATTTTTTATATCCATAAAAACCAGCAGCTCCTCCAATCGCTAAAGAAATAGCCGCCGAAACGATTGCTCCTCGTAGTGGCATTATTTATATATATTTAAGATCATAAAATTCTGATTTCAGCGAAAAAATTCCGCATTTTTGCACTCAAGTATAAAATTTTGACAGCTAAATGCAAATGAAAATTTCAAGCAAAAAAGCAAACTTTAAAAACAAAAAAAATCTGACTTTTTTGACTTTTAAAAAAAATCAACTATACTTAAGAGAACATTTTTATACCTTAATGCTCATCATTTATGGCAATTGCAGAAGATAGCACAAATCCACTTTTAGAGGAATCTCTAGCATCACAGCTTGAAAAAGCCGCAAAAAATTCACCGCAAGAGATCCCAGTTCCAACTGATGCAGGAGTAAAGCAAGCTCAAGCCTGAGAAACCATCCCAACAGTGCCAGCTCCTCAGTCTAAGCCTCAGCAATCTCTTCAAGCTCAACTTGCTACTGACAAAGCTCCAGAACTCAAAAGCAAGGAGAAGCTAGTAGAACAAAAAGCTGATCCTGAAGATGATAGCAATATGCACATTGCTGCAGCTGGAGTGAGCACAACTCTTGACCTGCTAAATGATAATATCGCAGGACTTGGAGCCCATGGAGTTCATCCAACAAAAATTGTGTCTTACAATCAAAAGTTTTTGCTTTTGCTCGTAGGATCAATTATATTAGGGATCTTAGGATTTGCTTCATTCGCATTTTGGAAGTATTTAGGAGAAAAATCTCAAGCAGATATTTCTCATCTTTCAACCATCACGGAAAAAACATCCAAAAACTATGATGAATACTGACAAACACTCGGACTTTTTGATCTCCAAAAATACGAAAATCTAAATATTGATGAATGAGCAAAAGAAAAAATCACAAAAATCATCAAAGACCTCTCTCTAAATTACGTCCAAAAAAGAGATATCCTTCAATCCGTTGCCAACAAGATTGGAACAAGCATTCTTGATCTCAAGTGAAAGATCCAGCAAGATACGAATGCTCTCAATAAAGATTGATTTTTCCCAGAAGAACTTGTATGAATCCTCAAGCAAGATAACGCTGTTGGATCAATCCAAAGAAGTCTCCTCTCACTTGAGGTAGTAAAATTCTCAAGTGCAATCAAGGTGTTCTCTCTAATGGACACATTCCTCTCATCAATGGTGAGTGACTTTGGATACCAACAATCAGAAATCAAAAAAATCCTGAATGAACTTATTGAAAGAGGTGAAAACGATATTCAGAACTATCTTAACTATTGTTATAATAATCCATACGAACCAGTGCAATGTAACATTATCTGAGACTTTGATAAGTATTATCAACTCAGAGAAAATTCAACTGGAGAAAAGCCGTTTAATACTAGCTTTTTCAAGAAACTCATGGAGCATATTGATAAAAAACTAGAATACAGCAATGTACCAAGCTTCTCAATCACCTTCAATAGCTTTGATGGAAAGAGTAATAGCATCGCATTTACTGTTGAGGTAAACACCTTAAAAGAAGATGAATACGTACTCCTCAAACAAGGTATCAAGAGTCCACATATCTTCATCGTTTCAGAGCTCATCCAACTCCTCAAGCAAAGTACCTTTATCGTCGGGAAAGCGATTGATGCAAAGGATATCAGAGTAACCTCAAAACCTATCACAATCTGAGGTTCAAAATATATGGTAAACAATTCAGTCAAAACATTCACTCTTCCAATCCAAAAAAATACTGAAAGAGAAATCTTTGACTACGTAGATAAGTACCAATCAAGTCTTATGCCTACACAAGAAATAGAAAGTCAATTACCAACAAATAATACGCCTCTATCAGAACAAGCAAACTCTGAGGAAACAAATAAAAATGAAATTTGAGGATTCCTAACAGATTCTGAAACAGAATCAGGAGACAATGCTACTCTAGAAAATCAATAATCTAAAACAAAAATCAGCTTTATATCTACATATTTACAATGGAATTCAATATTGGAAGCACAAAATGAGCATTTGACATGAAAGCTATAATCGAATGGGCAAAAAATCTCTGGCTCAATCTAAGCGGTAAAAAAAAGTGAAAAAACTGAGAAATACTCGCCTTTTGAGTGAAGAAAGAAAGTTATCTGATTATGCTTGGAATCTTCGCAGTACTTTTGCTGACTACACTAATCTTTATTGGATTAGCATTTTATAGAAACCATGTGCTCAATCAAAGACTCTCTCAACTTGAACAACTCAAAAACTATCAGCTCAATACCTTCAAAAACGATGAGCTTATGGCCGATCTCAAAGACGAACTTCCAACCAACTTCAATGAGATGCTGGAGCTCTACACTACTACAAAAAATACAAAAGAGAGAGTTGAAGCGGAGCTCAACTTCAAAAAAAGTGTATATTCAGATTTTTTGAGAAATTTTCTCCTTCCATCACTCAATATTTGGAAGGATCCGTATACTCAACAAATTGACCTCAGTATTCTTGGTAAAAAATATCTCCAAAAAAATCCATACCAAGATATCTCTCTCCTTTCTCAATGGAGTAGCATCATCAGAGAAAGCGGTAAGGATATCGGAACCAATGAAGTCGTAAATATGCAAATCTGAGAGATCAAAGAAGGAGGAAACTGATTTTTTAATATCCCAATCTCCATCTCCTTCAAATCAAATTCAAAAAGGGCCTTTCTCCTACTTGTAGACAAGCTCTCACTCACATCAAACATCAACAATATCTGACTTTTAAATGATTTCACCTACCATCTCTTTGACACTATTAGAGAAGAAAAAGCAGAAGAAATCAAAAATCTGATTCAAACCTATGGTGCAAAAAAAAGCGATGCTATGGATGAAAAAACATTCAAAAATCAGATTATTGCACATTATCTCTATAACTTTCTAGAGAGCAAATCTGATGAAGTAAATCTCCTGATAGATAACGCACTCGTAGACAAGGTCATCAAACAAAGTATCGTATGTGGAGAAAAAGAATCTTGAGCTACATGTTACTTTAGATTTAGAGACAAATATAGAACTATTCCAGGGCTGGCCTACTCTATTTGAGTGGAATCAACAGCAGATAAAGCAACGTTGCTCAAAGATTTTTATGCTTCAATACCGCCATTGATTGCCATTCAGTCTTTTACCTTTGATAAAGCAAAGGCACAAGGATTCTCACTCGCTGATGATGGTGAATACCTAGGAAATGTAAGCTTTAACATCTATGGAAGAGGAATCTCTACTGAAGAATCTACAGAAATCTCAACACTACTAAAGGAAGCATGCTTTGGTAGCGGAAGTTCTACGGATCTCACAGTACAAGGTGCTCTAGATAAGGTAAATGAAAAGATGAAAATCATCGGAGCAAGTACTGATAGTTCAGATGGTAAGGTTGCACTTCTTTCAAATCTTCTAGAACTCAAAGACTCACTCACATCTCAAATTGAAGAATTTGATAGACTCTCTCCTTACAACCAAATGATCAAAAAATTTGAAATCTATAGAGAACTTAAAAATATGTCACTCTGTACTCAATAATAAATTTAGAACAAAAAAATCCCTTATATAAGGGATTTTTTGATATCAAAAAAGAAAAATCAGATTTTTATTCCCGTTCTTCCAAATCTTGATCATCATCAGAAATTTCCTTATTTTCACAATTAGGACAACGCTTTACAAAAGGCTCCTGCATTTTAATCGCATGATACACCAACTCTCAAAGATCAATGATTCCATTCCTCTGATCAATCAAAAGCACCTCTTCCTCAGGCTCATCTTCATCAACAGATAAGACATATTTTGCACTATAATCCTGAACATTCACAGCTCTCTGATATTCTCTTCCACAACTATCACAGCTCTCAGTAATCTCACACTCAAGCTCCTCAATCACAGCAAAAATAGCATCTCTTCACAAAGATTGAAGTCTGATTTTGGCTGAGATTCCCGCTTCTGAGAGCCCTGCTATCATATCCAAATCCTGATTTTCAATTACTATTTCATCAGTAACATTAGTCTGGAGCATATCAGCAATTTTCAACTGCCATCCTGTATGATTCATTCTCTTTTCTACACGAGTAAAACGTGAGCAAAACTATAGCCGAATTCCCCTTCATTTCAAGAGAAAAGAGAGAAAAATCAGATTTTTTCTCCCTTATACATACGATATCATCTTACTGTTCACTCCAAAATTTTCGCATCAACTGTTCTGCTCAACTTGGCCACATATGATTTCCCTCAGAATATTTGCAAAACACTACAGGAGAAGTAGGAAGACAGCTTGTATACTTTACACACTCCATCCCATAACTATTCTCATAGACTATCGTATCAGCTCAACACTGATTTTGCTTAAGATATTGATTACGAATTTGCTCTCATCAGGCGAAAGAAGCAAGATTATCACTAGGATTATGAAAAATAATCGCAGGAGTTGGAGCTAAACAGGTAGGAAAACGCATTGGACTTCCGGCCACAATCCCAACTCAGCGAATCGCCTCAGCCCTAGCACATCCAAGCATACTCGTAAACCAACCTCCCAGTGAATGTCCAACCACATATACCTCTCCTGGATCAATACAATACTGCTCTGAAATCAGTTTTTTTATCTCATCAAAAAGCTGATAATCCCTAAGATTTGAAACTTTATCTCACGGATCTCTTCGATTTCTCTGAGGTCCTTCTTCCGGTAATCCTGCTGGATAGACAGTAATTACGTTTCCATCAGACGCCCCCTCTATCCCATAATATCCAAGACTCGCATTATCACTCGTGCGACCGTGAAAAGCAAATACGAGCTTTGCGGGTTTTGATGAGGAATAACTTTTCCCTACACTAGTGATAAAATGCCTCTCTACTCCATTAACCATAACAGCAGAAGGAGAGGTTGAAGGCTGAGATTTTCCACACCCAAGAGATTCCACATTTCTAGTATAACTCCAGCTACCAGAAAGCCCCTCCAAAAGCTTGATCGCTAAATGTGCCATCATCTCACGAGTTAACTTCTGCTCTGGATAATAAGCATATTGAGAGAAAATTCAGTTCTGATGGACAAAATCCAAATACCTCGCATACCAAAAATCTGATTTCACATCTCTAGTCTGCACCTTAAAGCCCTCAATCGCCATCTTCAGCCCTTCCACAAAAGTAACTGTCTGATTTGGCTTAAAGGTTCAATCATCATATCACTTCACAATTCCCATCGCCTTTGCAGAGCACACAACATCAACATACCACTCCTCCTTTGGAACATCAGAGAAACAACTCTCTTGCCCAGTTGAAATCTCAACATTCGCCGCTAAGAGAATAATCTTTAGTAGCTCAGCACGAGTAATAGCCTGCTGAGGCTTAAAAGTCCCATCCGGATACCCCTTTACAATATTACGATTCGCCAACTGAGCAATTGCACTCGCATATGGACTCTGCTCACTATCAGAAAATTGCGCAAAAGTCAATGAAAAAGTAAGCCCAAAGACTAAAAATAAAACAAAAATCAGATTTTTCATCTTTTTTTAGACTGAGATAAAAGAGAAAGAATCATATTCAGAAGATAAGTATATGATTTCTAAAACATTCTTCAAGGGAATCCAAACAAGTTCCACACAACACCAAAACCTAATCATTGGCTATTCCAGTACCAAAGCGGACTCTCAATGACCGGATAACGACCATACCAAGAGGGATTTCTCGAAGATACCGAAGATGCTCGATCCACTTTAGGAGCAAGGGAAGCCTCCATCTCATCCAAAGGTTGATAATCCCATGCAGGGCCAGGAGCAATATTGTTATCGTCCGTCCAAGCAAGAATTTTCCACTCTCCTTTAGGATCCTTTTTGATACTAAATGAATAGTTCATACCTCCAGCCTGTAAGTTAGGTTGACCAGGATTTCCCTTAGGAAGCTTGTATTGGAGAACTACATCGTATAATACCCACCTATCCTTTTCAAAGAAAATCTTACTGTACTCTACAAGTTCAAAATGTCCAGAATAAGATAGAAGCTTATCTCTTCCTTTCCTGAAATAGACGGCACGGTCTATTCTCTGCTTAAGATTTGGCTCAGGATTGACCAGATACTGATCCCACTGGGGAACAGAATCTCTGCCTAAAGCATAATTATACTGAGCCTCTACAAATGCATCAATGAGGGGCAAAGTTTCCTTTACCACATCCTGAGCCTTGTACTCAGCCATTGGCTTAGATGGAGCTTGAATATTTTCCCCAGCTGAAGCACTGCATCCAACGAAATAGAATGCTAGCATAACGAGTGCTAGCACAGCTAGCGAACGCATTTTCTTCATGATATAACATTTTATTAGAGATAAGAACTATTACAAACAGTAAACTCCTATTTTATCCAGATTTTTCCTATTTTTTCTATCGACTTACTAAGAAATGGTATAAAACCATATCAACAAATCAAGAGAAAATCTGATTCAACCAATAATATATTTGATTTTTTGCTTACAATACCTATATATAATCTATATTTTACACAACTACTCCTCTGATGAGAAAAAAAGCTTTTACCCTCATAGAAATTCTGATCGTTATCGTGATTTTCTGAGTTGGAATCCTAGCGATTCTCTCAATCATGGCTAATAGCGTCAAAAACTTTGATACCATCAATATGCAGACAAGAGCTACACTTTTAGCAAAAGAAGGAATCGATCTTGCTTTTCATCATAGAGATAGCAATCTAGAACAAGGTTATCCTTGGGACTACTACACACGGACCGGAAATAACGACTGAGGAAATGAAGAATTTCTCTGAAAAGGATGAAATACCACCTTCAAAATCGGACTTTCAGTCGACGGGAATAAAAACCCCTATTACCTCCTAGAAAAAATAGGAATCTGAGAATACACAGCGGACACTTTTGATGAGTATTTCAAAACTTTTGCTCTTGAACTCACGAAACTTGAACCCCAAGAAAATATTACGCTCTATACCTATAAAGAAACAACCGAGACTCCAAACAAAGGCTACGCGAGACGAATTGAATTTGTTCCTCCCACGATTGAAAACTTAGGGCTTCTAAAAGTCAGTTCTCATGTGATTTATAAAAGATGAAGCTTCACAGGAGAAGTTGTCCTAGAAAGCTTCCTCTGACCTAGAGATTCAGAAAGATAAAAAATCTGATTTCCATTTTCTTTACTCCTCATATTCCTATGAAAAATAAGGCATTTACTCTCGTTGAAATTCTAATTGTAGTCTGACTTTTCTGACTTCTTTCTGGGATTATTCTCCAAACCTATACCACTATCTCTAGAATTTCCTATCGTATCCAGCAGGAAAAAGAAATCGCAAAAGAAGCCCTTGTTTTCACCCAAGTCCTAGAAAACCTCGCGCAAACGACAACAATTGATTACTCAGAATATAAATATCCGAAACTACAAAGATCAGAGGGAATAGTCTCTGAACTCCACCTCAAAGATGAGAACAATCAAGGAATAAGCATAAACACTACCGGAGCTTGTTTCCAAGCCTCTAAGCTCCGAGATCAAAAAGAAAACTGATCATCTTCAGAGGAAGAAACACTCAAAACCATCAGAAACTCCGATTGCAAACTCATACTTGAAAAAAACTGAGAGAAAATCACACTTCTAGACAGCAAAAAATTCAACATTAGCCAAGCCCAGTTTAAAATTATCCCTTTCATCTCAAATCAAGACCTACAGAAAATATATGAAATAGAAAACCAAGATTCTAATATAAAAGAACTTCCACCTGCAGGGAAACCAGGTTTTTGGCTCTTTATTACACTCACAAGCAAACATTACACACCGAACCAACGAAGCAATAATGTCGTATTACCACTCCAAACATTCGTTTCACTACAGTGAACAACTCCTAGTATTTATTCTCCAGTAAAAAATGAGAAACCAACTGACTAATCCAAGAGGTAATATCATTCTCCTCGCACTTTTTGTCCTCTTTGCAAGCTCCTTGATTGGGCTTTTGATCAGTATGATGATGAGAGGTTTTTTGAGATATAGTGAAGATATCGCCAGCTACCAAAAAGCCTCATATCTGGCAAAAGCTGGAGCTGAAGTATGATTTCTCCTTACCAATACCACAAAAGCAAACTTTGACTATACTCTAGAAGAAAACGATAAAAAGAGTATTCTACAGAACTTTACCTGTAAAAGAGAAAAAGAAGAAAACTGAATTTGTCCAGATTTTAACCTCAATCTCAAGATTACCTGACTCTGAGATTCGCTGAACAACTGCTCTAATGATAAGATCACACTCAGCTGAGGACAATCAATCATTATCCCAGCATTTTATGCAAACAAGGTATGATTATGATGAAATCAAATGGGACAAGTAAAAATTTCAACCATCGCCATCGAATGAGACAGCAATAGCCTAAAAAAGACAATCGCAACCTATGATCAAAACAACACTCTCACACTAGAAGAATGGAAGAACGAGACAACCTCGAATACCAATAGCTATTTCATTCTCTCAAACACCTGACAAGCCGCAGTACAAATCTGCCCATCTTGAGAAAATATCCCACAAGAAAATATCAAAATCCTCTCAACTGCAACCTTCAGAGATAAAACCATCTGAAAAGAATATCTCTCAACACAAAAATTGCCAGACTTCCTCAAGTCTGACAACTATCTAAAAACAGAACAAAATAACTAAGCCGACAACAATCTTGTCATAATCTCCTGAATCTGCTTTGGATTGGCCTTTCATTGCGTTTGTTTCATCACCTGCCCAACAAAAAATCCAATCACAGTAACCTTTCCACCTTTATACTGCTCAACAATCTGAGGGTTTGCATCTAAAACACCCTTCGCGACTTCAATAATCTCATCTTCACTAACAGCCGGTGCATCAAATCATTTCTCCTTGATAATTTCTTGCAAATCACCTCACTGATTGAGCAACTCATCCATCAAAATCTTCAACTGATTCTCTATCAATTTACCTTCTTCTGCAAGCTTAAAAAAGCTGATTAACTGTTCCTTATCAATTTTTAATTCAGAGATCGCAACTGCATTCGCAGTCATATAGGCACTGATCGGACCTGCAATCCACTTCGCTACAAGCTTTGGTCAAAAGCCCATTTTCACCAGATCATAGAAAAAATCTAACACTTCCTTATCATTGATCAAAACATTGATAAACTCCTTATGAAAACCAAAATCAGATTTCATTTCTTTAATTTTTTCATAAGGAAGCAAAATATCACTAGCATTTATCTCATCCAAGAGCTCATTTTTTAGCTGAAGCTCTGGCAAATCAGGCTCTGGAAAATATCTATAATCAAGCGCATCTTCCTTGCTCCTCATCGTAAAGGACATTCCTTTCAGATCATCTCGTCTTCTAGTCTCCTGATTGATTGGCTCATTTGCTTCTCGGCACGCAAGCTGCCTTTTCACCTCAGTTTCAATCGCCGTTTTGATCGCAGAAAATGAATTAATATTTTTGAGCTCAACTCTTGTTCCAAATGGTGCATCAAGTGAAGGCCTAATCGAAACATTTACATCAACTCTCATCTGACCTTTCTCCATATCAGCATCAGAAATCTGATTATATTTTGCGATCCTCTGAATCTCCTTTGCAAAAGCAACAGCCTCATCAGCACTCTGAAAATCTGGCCCCGTTACGATTTCTATCAATGGCGTCCCTGCACGGTTAAAATCTAGCAACATTTTCCCATTATAATGCAATACTTTAGCAGTATCACACTCCAGATGAGCATCAGTAATAGTTACCGTTCTCTCCTCATCAAAAGTCTCAGAAAAAAAAGACAGCTGACCGTTAACATTAATCGGACGGTAAAACTGCGTAATCTGGTATCCCATCGGCAAATCTGGATAAAAGTACGACTTTCTATCAAATGATGAAGGATTTTGAACCACACATTTAAGTGCTTTCCCTAAAAGCAATCCCTTTTTTACAACTTCTTCACTCAACTGCGGCAAAGCACCAGGCTGCCCAGTACATACTGGACATACTGTTGTATTTGGATGATTATCATCCAGATTCTGCTCATTTTTACAGGGACAAAAAATCTTGGTCGCTGTCGCTAGTTTCAAATGAATCTCCAGCCCAACCGTAATCACATACTCCATCACCTCATTTCAAAAGAATAAAAACTCTGATTATCTATAGCGATTTTTATCCCTAAAACAAACGTTTTTTTATATTCAGTTTTTTGTTGTATTCCATTGTTTTCAAACATTTGCAAAAAATCAAAAAAAAATTACAATTATCCTCGTTTATTTCATACAAATAAAAAAATGCAAAACGGAAAAATTCTCAGCAAAAAAATGCTAAACGATCATATCGTAGAACTAAAAATACAAACTTCCAAGATGGAACTTCAACCTTGAGCACGAGTATTTATCCACTACCCTACCAACGAGGGAACAATCAAAAGAGCCTACTCTGTGGCAAATCTAGAAACCGAGGGTGAATTGAGCATTTTAACTTTTTTGATCAAGCTCGTTGAAAATGGGAAAGGATCAGAAATTCTAAAACAGCTCCCAGAAGCCTCAGAACTCCAAATCGAAGAAGGGAAAGGACACTTTCTCCTCAAAGATACCACAAATCCTAAAGTTTTCCTCTCAACAGGAAGCGGACTAGCACCTTGCTATCGTATGGCAAAAGAGGATAAAAGCTGATCCCAGAAACGATTTTTCTTTTCAGTTTCCTATGCTAAAGATCTTTTTTATGTAGAAGAAATCAAAAACCTCAACATTCCTGAAACACACATTAGCATTTCTAGAGAAGAGGTTGAGGGATTTGAATATGGAAGAATCAATATTGATCATATTGATTTCCCAGCAGAAACAGAGTTTTATATCTGCTGAGTACCACTTATGGTCAAGGAATTCCTCACAAACTTGAGAGCAAGAGGGTATAAAAATATCTTTGTAGAAGCTTATTAGTGCACAGACTGATAGTTCTGCCATTTTGCAACTTTCCCATCAATCTGAAAATATTCATTTTGAAGCCACTGAGTCATAAATTGCTCATCTTGACTCAGTTTTTTAATTGCTTCATTTTCCTTAATAAAGTCAACCAAAGACTGCTCAGCTTTTACCTGATTTTCATCAAAAAGATCAATTCAAAAGGCTGACTTGAGATGCTCATTCAAAAAATCTAATCTTTTGTGGCAAATATCAGTTTTTCTCTCACAATGTTTCTTGAGTTCTCAAATAGTTTCTACCTTTTTTTCAGGATTATTTGCATATGCAAGCCTCTTATAGCCAATCCAAATCAATGGATTATCAAACTTCATATCATCTCAAAGCTTATCCAGAGCAATATCAAGCTGCTGAATCTCTTGAGCCAATTTAGAATCCTGATTTTTAGCATATTCAGTCTCTAAAGCTAATTTTTCATTATACATATTCATATAGTCCTTGTATTGATTCAAAAGAACAGAAACCGCAGCAGAAACCTCTATTGGAGAGTAAATTTTCTTTTCTGGCACATAAGAAAGTTTTTCAGAAGAAGTTGAACCCGAAGAAATCATAGCTATCAACTCTGGAGATAAAGAATGTTGAGTAATAACATTAAGATGAGGCTGAAGTGTCGTCATATTTCAGATTTCTAACTCACCTCCTCTCACATAATCAAATTCAAAAGCCTGAGGTCAATACTTAATAACTCACTTTACACGAAGAGCATCTTCGCCCAGTTGAGCAATAAGATCTTTCAACTGGTCGAGTGAAGTCTCTTCAGACAAAGCAATACTCTTTGTAAAAAATTTTGAATGTTCATGGTGATGATGATGGTGATGATCGTGTTCGTGTTCATCCTCGTGCTCATGCTCATGATGATGGTCATGATCGTGTTCATGTTCATGATGATGGTGATCGCACTCAGCATGACTATGCTGAGAATGTTTTCTCATAAGATTTACAATAGCTTCATATGAACTATCATCTTTCATAAGATCCTCACTATTTGTTGTATAAGGTGCCTCAATAACTGGCTGATGAGGATATTTCTGAGATAACTGAGATCTTAACTCTTGATTCTTTTCTTTATCAGTAGGAAGATGCGTAAGCGCAATAACATTCGCCAAAGAAAGCTGCGTAGAAGCAATCTGTTCTTCAGCTTTCGACATAGTTGGGAAAGACTGGGCATTCACCAAGGTAATCACTCTTCCTTGCATTCCTAACTCCTCAATAACTCTCTTAATAGCTTTTCCATCAGCGATTCCAGAAGGTTCAATCAGAATTTTTTCATTGCTACCTTTCAATTCCTCCAAAGCAGTTTTCAATCAGCTTAAATCCTGACAACAAATACATCAGTCTGTTAAAGCGACAGGAGAAAAATTTTTCAATCTCTCAGCATCAATATTATATTTTCCAATATCATTTACGATGACTTTAAATTGCTCTCACTGATTTGCCAAATATCCTGCCAAATCCTTGAGCAAAGTCGTTTTCCCAGCTCCAAGAAATCATAAAATCAAAAAAACCTCACTTCCTGTGTTCTCTGAATTTTCAGAAATTTTATTTACAATATTGTTTTGTTTTTCTTGTTCACGCAAAGGTAAATTCGCATTAAATTTCACTTCTGACATAATAATTATACATGAGAATATAAAAGTATCGAATTCAAAATATGATTTTGAGGATCAACAAGCAATTCAGGTTTCAAATATTTTTCTAGGAGCTTCTCATCAACTTTTTTATAAAGAAGTTGCCTCATTCCTCTCACCGTTCTAACTAAACAATTCTTGAATTTTATATTTTTGACAAGATGAGTCACCAACTCTTCTGTATCCCCAGAAGTAAAGAGCAAAGAAGCTAGAATTACAGCATCATAATGAGAATCATCTTCAAAATATACCAAGAAGTCTGTCCTCTTAATCGTAATTTTATCTTCTAGCCCCAAAGCCTGAACCAATCCACGAGAAAGCTCAACAGCCTCCTCATCTCTTTCTATCAAAGTAGAACAAACTCACCAGTTCTGGGCAAGGATAATCGCAGTCAAAGGCAACGCTCAGCTTCCCACAAACAAGACCTTCCCAAATCCAGCATTTTGACTAGCAAGCAACGCATATTCCAGACCTGTTAAATCCTCATAGTTCTGATAATAGATGAAGCTCTTGAGCATCTTCTGCGGATCCTGAGCAAATTGAATTTTCTTTGACCAAAACTTCTCCATTTCCCCTTCGGCAACCGCACACACCTGCTGCAAATCTTTCACTTCATCTGAAACGAAAATCGGATCAAAATCTAACTCATAATCTATTTTATCTCTAGCAAACTCACATAGCTCTGAAAAAAAGGCATTTATCTCCTCTGATGGTTCATAGCTAGCCAATTTCTTAGCGCGAGAACACAAAGAAAAAATCTGATTTTCTTTCAATTTTCCCATAAAATACACGATATAAATAAGTTAAAGATTATTTTTCCCCACAAGAACAATGCTCTTGATGCTCTTTCTTCCATTTAACGAGCGTCCTTGTTGAGATACCATACTTTTTTACAACTTCTTGTGCAGTATCCTGCTGATGACAGTAAGAGTCAATCACCGATTGCTTAAACTCAGGCGCATATGTCCCCCTCACTCCATCTACCGTAAAACTCGAATGACAACTTCAACAATACAATCTCTGAGAGTGATTTCTCCCATGTCAGTTTTTTTTCACCTCAGGACTTTGACACCTAATACACTTCTCCATCTTTATATCTTCAAAAATAAAGATTTTACTTGTGGTGCTTTTATATCTAAATAGAACACAATGTCAAGAGAAGTATAAAAATTGACACAAAAACAAAAAAAGAAAAGAAATCTGAATTCTTTTCTCCTTTTTCTAAAAATTTTCTACTCAATAAACTGTTTAAAATCCTCAAAACTATTAAACGACTGATACACAGAAGCAAATCTAACATACACCACAGGATCAATCTCCCTCAAAGAGGCAAGGATATCTTCTCAAATCTTAGTGCTTAAGACCTCTGATCCCTCAGACTGCCACTTGACCTCCAAATTACTAATTAAAGCATCAATCACATCTGGTTGAACCGATCTCTTTGCAAAAGCGAGCATTACTGCTTTTTTGAGCTTGGCTCTATCATACATTTCCTTTGTTCAGTCTTTTTTGATCACAACAAGCTCAACATTTCCAATCCTCTCAAAGGTCGTATATCTATGCCCACATCTTTCACATTCCCTTCTCCTTCTAATCACTCCTCATTCCTCAATCATTCTAGAATCAACTACTTTCGAATCCATATTACTACATTTCGGACATTTCATATTCAAATACCTTACAGACTAAAAATCGACTGATTTTGCAACGAATGTTCCTGCGTAGGTTCTTGTACTCAGTTATGATTTGACTTTTGTACAAATTCCTCCAAGCTATATTCAAATACTTCACCTTCTATAGCAATCTTCTTATAATGAAGAAAATAGAGCATCACCATTGCAGTCATTCTCACATCATTTTTACAATATTTTTGCAATTCTTCAAGACTTTTTTTATTTTTTTGAGGATCCTTTTGATACTCATTCCAAAGGACTTCAGCCTTAGTTCCTGATTCCAAGGTCTTTTCCAATCCAATCAACGCCTCAGAAAGTTTATTAAGTCAGATCCTTTTTTTCGTTAAATTTTGGAAAAATACATATAAATCAATACTTTTATTATTCAAAATCTCAATCTCCTTCTCACCATATCCAGCATTCCAAAGAGAAACTGGATTATCAAACCAAATCTGATTAAATCCTACAATATACCCATCAAAAGCAAGCATCTTATCTACAAAGTCCTTCAGATCCTCGATCATCACACATTCATACTTCATATTTGTATCCCCCTCTGCAACCGGCTCTGGACTGGCAGCATACGCAATAATAAACTTAGCAGATCTAATATCATCAGCAACAGTGGTTTCAATATCGTAAACCAAGTAAGGCTTCCCTAAAATCTGATCATATTTCCCAGTTTTAAACTCATCTCCCAAAATTTGCTCAATCGTCTTTTGTCAGACTTGTCTCTCTTTTTTCGCAATAAATCTCATAAGCAGAGTCTGTAATTCTGATTTCTTATCAAAAGGCAACACAACCTCAATTTTATCTACCTCATCAATCAAAGTCAACACATTATCCCTCTTTGCCATATGAAAAATACAATCCGAACTCTTATAATAATAAGCCTCATTTCCCTGAGCAAAACACACCTTATTAAAAAAATCATTTACCCCCTGACATCTCTCCTTTTTGATAATTGAGTAGAGATGAGGAATAAAATCATTTTTGATACTTGTAAGTTCATTGAGAGAAAATCTCTTATGCATGTAGATATTCCATTGAGAGTAAAAAAAATCCGCCTCAGACTAGAATTTCAAGATTCCCAGTCCAAAACGGACAACACCATATCAACCTCTTAGAGACCTGGAATCTGAGGGATTCCTGACCCGCTTCCTCCTCAGAGCATACCAGCTAAATTACTTGGATCAAAACCAAGGATATCTTTTGTCTTTTCAGCAGCAATCTCCTGAGCCTTATTTTGAGCTTTTTGAAATGCTTTCAAAACAAGATCCTCTAAAACCTCCTTTTTGCTGAGATCGAGCAAGCTTGTATCATTGATTTTAAAATCTTTCAACTTCATCTCTCCAGTCATATCTACAAGAACAGAAGCTGCCTTTTCTCAATTTTCATCAGTATATTCCCCTTCCTTTGCTCTAATCACAAGATTTTTAAGAGCTTTTTGAAGTTCTCTATACTTATCATACATCTTTTTCAATTCTCACATTTTTCCTAAATCCATTTGTTTTTCATACAAAGAATATAAAAAATCTGATTTCTCTTCTCTTTTATTAGTTTAAGAACCAAGAAAACTACTTTTTAACCACACCAAAATACTTAATTACCAAGAATACCAAGAACGCTGTGATCAAGAAATCAATCAAATTTGCTAGTACCTTTCCATACAAAATTCCTCTCCAAGAAAGTTCCTCAAGCTTATTTACTCTAAGCTTTTTGAAAAGAGGATTAAACAAAAGTGGAGTCACAAAATCCTCGATAATTCCCTTTACCAAATTACCAACCTTTGTCGCAACCAAAAGTCCAACAGCCATACCTACAACATTGTATTCAGCCAAAAAACTCATAAATTCAACTGCCATATTAGGTTCTGCAGCTGGCTGTTCAACAGTTCCGCTAAGATTCTGCTGTTCAACAGCTCCAGAAATATTTTCTCCTGTCATTATTTAATAGATAATAGAATAAAACAAAGCGATTATAAGGATACCCTTTGCAAATACAAGTCAGGTTTCATTTTTTTCTCCAAAACTTTAGAAAATAACGCATCCTTCAAAAGTTTTTGTACCTTCTCCTCGCTCCTTTCCAAAACTCTAATTGGATATAGAGATTGACAGGTTTGCTTTTCCTGACATTGCTGATTAAAAACATCTCAAAAAGCTGAATATCTTCCCTGAGCATCCACAAGAGATTTCAATTTTGAAGACCCCAGTTGCAAATACATCGTAAGAAAACTCTCTGCCAAAGGACGTTTTTGAGTCTCTGGATTGAGAACAAATCCATACATCCTGACAGGAGCCGCCTCATACCGATAAGGATACGCTATCTGCTGAAGTTGAGGGAACTTTTTCCCTTCTGAAAAAAATCAAAAACCTACTTCCAAAACTCATTTATCAACCAAACAAAGCACAGGGGAAGAGTGACAAATTTGAGTCTTTGGCAAAGACTGCAATAAGGCCGAAATTCATAGATTAGCATCCTGATACATTTCCAGCCACAGCTCAAAAGCCCCATTATCATTATATCTAGAGAAATCACTTATCATCTGAGTATATGCCACATTCTGATCAAAAAACCCAGTTCACACATAAAGAGGGAATAAAAAAGCTGATCAAGTCTGACTCTTATAATTCTGATAAAGTTCTGAAAGAGAATTTGCTGATCAAGATTGATAGAAAACAACTATCGGATCAATTGCATATGGAATAAAGCTACCAGAAGCCAACACTTCGCTACTTCACGAGAGAAAATACTGATCTAAAGGCTGAGAAAAACGAAGCTCTCCAGCACTAAGTGCTCAAGCTTTATCATATGCGGTTAAGAGTAAATCATATCCAGAGAAACCTCTCTGCTCAACTCATAAATACTGAAAAACAGCGTCAGATCAATACTTCTGCATAAACTCATCTTTCAAAATCCCAAAATCCTCTTTAGCAAAAGAGGGATCAACTCAAATATGCAAAACACCAGTAAAAATCTGATTTTTTACTTCTTCTAGCACATTTTCTCCTCCCGAAGAAACCAAAACCTCTTCTTCAACGACCTGAGGTTTTGATGAAAATGGCACAAAAAAAACAAAAATACAGCAGACCAAACCAAATCCTGCCAAAAAAACCGTTTGCCTCAATTTTGAAAACATAACACTAGAAAATAATCGTAAAACTTCCAAGTGCTGGTTGCTGATAGGTCGGCTTCTTTACCTGCATTCTAAGATTATAATCACCAACCTGCCCCTCTCAAACAATCGTATAATACCTATCTGCAAGGGGAGCCTCACTCGAAACTCTATACTCCAAAAAAGGATAAATTCTATCATTTTTAGTAGAAAGCAGATTTACCAAGTTCAACTGTAAAACTGAATCTTTCCCATTACGCAAAACATTAGTATATCCATTAGGACTAGCATTTATCTCTTCTTCTCGACTCGAAATAGGATTGATCTTTGCATACCTATTATCTGGAAAAATCTGAGCACTATTTCCAAAAGTAAGATTTTGATCCTTATTAATTCTCGAAGCCCTAATCAGCGTATCGGTATCCAGTCTAGCCTCTCATCTTGTGGTATTATAGGAAGTGAGAGGTATCAAAGTGTAAGGACTACCTCTATACATTCCTTTTATCGTCCATCCGACCATTGCTTTATTATTTGCCCCAACATAGGTAAACAATGTTCAACATTTTGCCTCTTCACACAGCTGATACCCATCATTCATCGCTCAATAAATTGAATTTGCATGTTTAAACTGCCCTGAAAGAACAGGATTAAGTCTGAATTCAACCTTTACTGGACTATCCTGAGTAAAGCTAGTATAACGCTGAGATGAAGTATAATAATCAGCAGGATTGATGGCTGTAATACTTCCTAAAGGGATCATCTCCGTCGTATTATAAGTCAGTGCATTATAGTTATTTTGTTCCCCTGAATTCACAAAAACCGGATCCACACTACCATCTCAAACTTTAGGAATTGACTTTGTAGAAGAATTAACCGTCCAATTCAGAGTATCGTTCCCATTCCCATAGGTATAAAAATTCTGAAGTCTGTGATCACTTGTCTTTCAGGTTCCAACTGGAGTTTGAGTCTGTTTTGAGGACTTTCGTCCAGACTCTCAATCAAACCCAGGACCAGCATAATTAGTCGCTAGAACTCCTCTCTCAACAGCAGACAGAGCACCATAATAGGCAGTCGTATACTGTGCTACATTTCCATAATTACGCACAAAAGGAAGAAACGAAGAAAAGAGCGCCAACATCAGTGCTGATGAGACAATCATAATCACCATAACAATCATCAAAAGCATTCCTTCCTCTCATCGACAAAATAAAAATTACTCAAGATTTGGAGCTCAACACTCAGGACAATAAGCATATCCACGAGTATATTTCTGATGACATTCTTTACATTCAGTCTTTAGGCTCTCTCCACAATACACACAAGCATTATAACTCTTGTCTACAATCTGCTCACAGTGAGGACAAATTGTCACGGTATTCATCAAAGCCTCTCTCCAATACCCCCTCTCCCATCTATAAGACAGAGGACGAAAAGCAAGATATAACGGCAATCCAACCACTGGAGAAAGTACAGTAACAAGTAAAGCAGAAAAAAACTGGTATCAAACACTATCACTTCTTGCAGTAGAATCTTTCAATACCCAGAGAATAGTCAAAATCCATACCAAAACTACAAGCATTAAACCCCAAATTTCAAAATCAGAATATCCAGAAAGCATAGGAAAAACATCAGCAATCCAACGAGCAACATCAGTAAATATACCATGATTCGCAGGAGTTAAGAGTTGTGGGACCTGCTCCATAGTGGTATCCATAACAGCCACAGGAACCTCACCAGAACTACCAAGAAATAACGAAGAATCTGTCATTTGAAAAACAAATATAAAGATAAAAAATCTGAATTATAATAGCTGTTTTCTCACAATATCTAAAGAAGTACTAAACTTCTTCAAATCCTTAAGAAGAAATGAAGCCTTCGCTGGATTATCAAGATGAAGAGAGAAGTCGACCTCTACTCAAGTAAGTTCAGTATTTTTAATCGACATTTCCAAGAGCTGAATATTGAACTGAGCAAAAGACTGCAAAAAATCAACAATCGTTAACTCACGAGGATTGAACTTAACTTTCATTGAAAAACGATACTGAGTCACCCCATCTCATTGCCAATGAGCCTCTAGTAACGACTCAAGAGAAATGGTCTTAAGTGCCTTACAAGAAACAGCATGAATTTTTATACCATCTTTTGTTGATTTAGCAATAATCCTCTCATGAGGAGTTGGATGACACTCAGGGCAAAAAAAGCAATGCAAATGCTTATCATTATCGACGATTACGGCAAGTGAAGAAGTAGTATTTTGCTGCTGCGCTTGCAATTGCACCTTGAGTTCCTCTTTCTGTTGAGAAGTATCCTTGATCACTGTCTTTTCAATTACATTTTTCATAAGATCAGGATAAGCATCTCTCACAATATTTCAGTAAGTTTCCTGTTTATCCAATACAGACAAAAGCCTCTTCTCAACCTCTAGAGCCTCATCAAGCTTCTGGATTTTATCCTTTTCAGAACGAAAGATTGGAAGCTCCATATCCTTCAAATAACTATTCAGTCCAGCAATCGCCTCTTGTAAACGAAGCTCTCTTTCTGCTGTCTTAATATATTTCAAAAGCTGATTTTTCGCAGTTGGTGTACGGAGAAACTCTAACCAATGTTTATTCGCTGAAAACTTATTTTTGAAGGTATTAATATTAACAATATCACCAGTCTTAAGCTGATAACTAATTGGTTTAATCTGTCCATTTACAATCGCATTTTTGAACCTGAGACCAATAGAGCTATGCACACTAAATGCAAAATCCAAAACCGTTGATCCAACTGGAAGTTCCTTAATATCTCCTCTCGGAGTATAAATAAAAATTGTTTTATCTAAAACCTCAATATTAAGCTGAGATTTGAACTTTTCCTTTTGTTCAGTATCAGTATAGTCAGATACAATCTTCTGAAGCTTCTGAATCCATATTCCCTGCTGCTCTGAGACCAAAGTCGGCTGATTATTATCTGAATATGCAAAATGCGCAGCTACTCCAAACTCAGCAACATTTTCCATCTCCTCAGTTCTAATTTGGATTTCTACTGGGAAACGAAACATTCCAAGTACTGTTGTATGAATACTCTTATATCCATTAAACTTTGGAATAGCAATATAGTCCTTAATCTTTTTAATCAAAGGGATATAGTACTTATGAATAATTCCGAGCACCATATAGCAATCTCAGATATCTTGCGTAATCACTCTAAAAGCCAGAAGATCCATCACAGTTGAAATATCTGTCTCGTGATATTTTTTCGAAAGTTTTTCATAGATTCTATAAGGGCTTTTTACTCTTCCTCTTACAACAAAATCCTTGACTCACTCTTTTTCAAGCATCTGAGTCAGCATTTTAATACCTCTTTCTGTAAACTTATCTCCTTCACGAAAATATCTCTTTAAATAGTGAGTAATCCTCTTGAACTCCTCAGGATGCAAGACAGCAAAAGCTCAGTTCTCTAGCAAAATCTGAAAATGATAAAGCCCAAGCCTCTTGGCAATCGGAGCATAAATCTTGATAGTCTCCTCTGCAATCTTCCTCCTCTTCCTCTCCTCAGGATGAAACTGCAAAGTCTGAATATTATGGATACGATCAGCCAATTTCACAAAAATCACTCTCAAATCCTTCGCCATAGCCAGAAAGGTCTTCTTGATCGTCTCCAAATGCCTATCTTCTCACTGATATCTTACCTTAGATACCTTTACTAACCCCTCACAGATATCTGCAACCTCCTCTGTAAACTCAGCTGCAACTTCCTCACGTGTAATCGGAGTATCCTCAATCACATCATGCATAATACAAGATTGGATAGACTCCAAGTCAGGTTTTAGCTCCATCAAAAACAAGGTAGCCTTAAGCGGATGCACAATATATGGCTCCCCTGAAAGTCTCTTAACACCAGCATGCGCAGCCTTAGTAAATTCATACGCATGATAAATGCCTGGGATCTGCTCAGGAGGCAAATACTTTGAAGCCTGAGAAACAATCTCCTCAACTAAATGAGTTGGTTCCTCATCAAAGGTCAATTGATAGTCAAAAAATTCGTCAATCTCTCTCACATCCATCGTATTTTTTGAGGAACAAATAAAAACATACCTTTTAAACTATGAATATTATCCAAATAATCAAGGGGAAAATTAAAAAAAACTCTTTTTCATCTGATTTTTTTCCTGTTCTGACAAAGATCCAAGCCTCTCCTCAAGTTCAGAATCAGGACCATTCAAATATTTTGAAAGTTCAGCAGTCTTTTCTGATGCCTTTTTAATATGTACATAATATTTTCCAAGCTCAGCAACCACATCAGAAAGCTCATCATTTTTCTCTAATAAAGAAGCCGCTTGTTCTCTGAGATAAACATTTTGAGCCTGGAGTTCTTCCATTTCTTCCTGCAAATATGTAAGTTGTTCATTCGCTCATTTTAGATGTTTTCTCAACTCAGCAACTACATCCTTATGCTGATATTGTCGATAAAAAATCACATATCAGAGTCCTACTCCTCATAAGCTCGCCAATATCACATACCATACCATCTCTTCATCAAAAAAGGATTAAAAACTGACTTTACTATAGAGTTTACTCCTCCAATTGCAAGAAAAAATACCCCATCAATACCACCATGAATGAAGTTATCTCCTCTCCTATGGAGAAAAAAAGATGCGTTACACATAAATACGGACCAACATATTTAGAAAATCCTATTCCTCTCCTAAAAGCTCTTTCTTAATTCAGCTTCCATTCAAAAAAATCAAAGTATCCATATCTCCTGGCTCCCACTGCTTGCCAAACATTTCCAGCTGATTTGAAGAATGAAATGGAACAATATACTTATTATGATAAGTTGTATATTTTTTATTGAAACAGTCCATAAAATTTCAGTTTTTTATGATTGGTGAAATGATGAAAATGTCCTTATTGGTTAATTTTAGATCATCTAACCACTTGCATAAATATTCAACATAAAAGTTGATATTATCCAAAACAAGGTTCTTCGCTAGAGGATTTGCATCAATCTCCTCAGAAGTCTTGTATCGATATTTCACAATCTGGTTATCCTTATACATTTGCATCAAAAAATTAATCCCAAAATTGATATGTTCAATCCTCTTATAAAACCCATCTTCAATAGCAACTACCTTACAATAGCTCTCCTTGATATACAGCAAAAGGAATGAATCTCTTTCAAGTTTTCTCTTGAGAAAAGAAATCGTCTTAAAACTTTCGGGAAAGATCCTCAAATGCTTATGAGAAAAAAGATTACCATAATGCTTATTAAATTCCAAAAGCGTATCTCTATTGATATAAATCAGATACAAACGAAAAAAAATCTGACCTTGAGCCCCGATCAAGTATTTTTGAGGTTCTCAATTAACAAAAATACTGTCTACATTGGTAAATAGCAGCTCCTCTTTAGTAATCTCCTTGAGATAATTTAATCTCTCATGAGTAATTTCATTGATATCATCTATGGTAAATGGACGATCTAATTCCTTAAAAATATCAAACCTAAAAAAATGGAATCTTGAATCATCAAGCAGAAAATAATGATTATATTCAGGATAAGAAAAAGACTGATTAATCACATTTTGAAGTGACTCATACACAGCATATTGTTGCATACCAAGATCTTTTTGGTACTTCACTATACGGAATTTTGGATGCTTGACATCAAATTCCTCATGCCAGAGATAAAACATCAGCCTTTTCAGCCTTTAGAAAATAAAATACTAATAACTCTCAAGTGCCTTAATTCTATCCTCAATACTTGGATGAGTCTGAAACCAAGACGAAACTTTCCCAAGAGGATTTGCAATAAACATAGCAGACATTTCTTTATTTTTTACATCAACCTCAGGCTCTTGAGAAATCTTTCTTAACGCTGAAATCATCGCCTGATTGTCTTTAGTCAGCTCAACACTTCCAGCATCCGCGAGAAATTCCCTTTTTCTAGAAATAGCAAGCCTAATAAGCGGATATACCAAATACCCAAGAACCATCAATACAATTCCAACTAATGGCAATACATTCCCCTTTTCATTATCCCTTCTACTTCAAGCTCTAATCAAAATCTCACCAAGCATAGCGATCGCTCATATATACAAGACCATCACAAGCATTAAAAGCGAATCTTTATTGATAATATGCGTTAATTCATGTGCCGCTACCGCCTCAATCTCAGCCTTATTGAGATGATTGAGCAAGCCCCTAGTAAATACCACCCAAGAATCACTTGCTCTCCATCCAAGGGCGAAGGCATTCATTCCCTCTGACTCAATGATTCAAATCTTTGGAGTAGGCAAACCTCTAGAAATACACAAATTCTCAACAATATTGTAAATTTCAGGCTCTTCCTTTCTCGTTACCTCTTTAGCTCCAGAAAAAGAAAACATCAAACTTTTTTGGAAAAAGAATGAAATCAGAAGCCAAAGAATTAATATCGGCACGAGAAGCGTCAAAATCTCTCCTGTATCACTAAGAGCAAGGTTCAAAGTCTGAGTTCCACTAGTACCATTTTTAGTATTTAGAAAATAGAATACCGCAAAAACTCCAGCGCCCAAAAAGACTGGAAGCAAAACAATCAAAATCCAAGTTTTTAATTGATTATCTCGCTTTGAAGATTGAAGCCCTTGATACATAAAAAATATTTAAAAAAATAAAAAGAAAAATCCGACCTAAACAAAAGAAATCTGATTTTCCTTCTTGATACTATCAAAATCTCAAAAAATCAGACTTCTTCTTAATATTTTAATAGTAACTTAAAACTGTACTTTTGGAGCCTTTTTAGCAGCCTCGTCATCAAGTTCAAAAAACTCAATCTGAGTAAATCCAAAATGATTAGCAATCAAATTACTAGGGAAACTCTGGATAGAGGTATTATATTCTCTTGTTGCTGAGTTAAAGAATCTTCTAGCAGCAGCCAACTTGTTTTCAATATCTGAAAGTTCAGTCTGAAGCTCTAGAAAGTTTTGATTAGCCTTAAGATCTGGATAATTTTCTGCAACAGCGAAAAGCGTCTTCAAAGCTCCTGTAAGCTGATTATTCGCCTCAAGTTTTCCTTCCACTCCATTTGCATGTAGAAAACTTGTCCTCGCATCAGTCAAATTCTGAAGTGTTTCCTTTTCATGAGTAGCATATCCTTTTACAGTATTAACAAGATTTTCTACCAAATCAAACCTCAGCTTAAGTTGAACATCAATATCAGCAAAAGCATTTTCTCTATTATTCTTAAGAGATACCAATCTATTGTACAAGCTAATCGCCCAAATCACGATTAAAAACAGCACTCCAAGGGTAATTCGTAGTCACATGATCTATAGGATAGGAAATAAACACTTTGACTATAAGAATTTCTAAGAGATTGTCAAATGAAAACAAAAAAGAAAAATCAGATTTTTTTGAACTTTATACCTTCTATATACCACTATTCAGCAATATTCTCAAACAAAAAAAGACTCATCTGATACAGATAAGCCCTTTTTCTAGTTGGTGTCAATGAGTTCTCATTTTATTTCTCAGCCGCTTTGATCAGCTGATCAACGAGACGTTCAAGTTCTCTTTTCACATATTCTACATTGCATTTCTCAATCGTATCTCCAAGATGTCCACAGTCAAAACCAATAACAAACTTGCCGACCAAATCACTCAAGATAGCCGCCCCTGGTATAATTGTCTGACCAAAAGTTATCCCTCCATGCACAGACAATAATGAACCAAGATCAGAATAATCCATCTGGTAAAAAGGATGCCCTTCAGGAATTACAACATACCCAGAATAATAAGAGGTCGAGTAAGTAGATTGCCCGGTCAAGAGGTAATTGTCTTTCCCGAACCAAGATTGTTTGAGAATTCTACACTGATAGCCCTTATATTCAAAGACAATATCATCTCCAGAATCGACTTGTTGAGAGACAGCTTGATGAGAAGTATGATGAATAGGCGTCGAATCTATTATCTCTGGGGATTTCTCTCCAAGAGATGTTGCCCCCATATTAACATCTTCAGATTGCTGAAGACAGGATTGTGAAGCTCTTTGAGATTCTATACAGAGCAGAAATTTCAAGATTCCATTGTTCTGACGAAGTCGAGCATTTTCTTCTAACAGCGCTTTATAACGCTTTTGAAGAGTATGATACTTTCCAGGATGCTTAACATTAAAAGCAGGAGGAGTTTGATGTACATTTTTTTTCATATACTGCAATTTTTTTTAGTTTAACATTCATTTTTGGTAGATAACAAGTATTCAAATACTTGAAACTATAAATAATAATTACATACTATTGTTAAAGAACTCATTGACGGGAAAACTATAGTGATTAGATAAAAAATGTCAATATGTTATTTACATAAATAGAAGAAAATAAGTCAGGTTCTATATCTTTTTTTCTATTGACATTAAAGATAAATTCAATATTATAAAAAACAATCAATAAAAAAATAAAATATATGACAATTCTAAAAAAATTATGGAGAATAGCGCTTTTAATCAATATTCTTTCTTTATTAGAACCGCTATTTTCAGGAAACACTAACCATCTAATATCTTATTGGATTTTTTATGGCGGTGTTAGTGCTCCATTTTACGTATTTTTCTGCCTTATGACAACAATAAAAGGCAAAGAACGTGAAATGAAAAATGAACTAATGAGTACAAGTTTATTTTTTTTCATGCTATTCTTAGCATGCATAATCGGATATTTCATCGGAAAAATTCCAGACATCATCGCAGTAATGGTAGGGATATTCATGTTTGCGATGTCAGGTATGCCTTTCCTTGAATTTCACGGACGAGTACTTGAAGAAAAAGAAAAAGAAAAGGGCTTGTAACAAGCCCTTTTTTAAAAGAGAAAGTTTGATCCATTTAAATTATATTAACATTTACCATAAATTCAATATATTACATAAAAAAACAAAATTTATAAAAATATGACAAGATTAACAACACCTTACGTGTACTTTGACTTGTACACTTATTTTAATACTCATATTACCTGAGTATTGGCAAGCTATCAGTATAGGAGCTCCTGTCAAATTGATAACAGAGTTTTTCCTAATCATCAGTATAATATACTTTTTTATCCAAAGGATTTCGCTGGCATTAGTCTACAAAAAAGATAAGGAGAAACGTTTGGAGGAAATCTTCGCAATCCTAGGAGTTTATACTCTTGCAATCATCTACTCTATGATCATTATCATCAGTAATGTTGAACCTATAGTATTCTTAATAGGATTTCCGATTGGCATTGCTGTCATATTGGCAATTTATTTACTGTATCATTGGATACAAAAAAATATAAAAACAAAAAGGATAAAAAAGATTCTAACAACGAAGTTAAAATCTAGTAATTCTAGATTTTAATTCCTATATCTTTGGTTAGGAACTTTTTCAAAAAACAAAAAGAAATCCAATCTCAGATTTCTCTTATTTTAATTATCAAAACAATACTTACTCCTCTCTAGATTTCTCCATATACTCCTTAACAACCTCACTCATCGCCTCGACAAGCACATTAAACCTCTGATTATCATCAGCAAGATCCTTTTCTATAACCTGCTTCTGCCTAGTCAAAAACTGTTCTTTTAGCATAATAAGCTTTGCAACCTGTTTCTTAGGATTACTCACATCAGAAAAAGGGAAATCAGTTCAGAATTCTAACTTTATCACAATATCTCCTTTCCCCCAAATTTTATCCCAAACACCATTCTGTGAAGAAGAAATCGTATTAATTTTATTCCAAGAGAAAATCTCAGTTTTATACTCCAATCGCCCCTCCCAAAGAAATAAAGTCACAGTATCCTTAGACAAAATCAAACAATCCAAATATAAGTTGAGAAAATCCACCATCCACTTAATAAAGAGAAGAAGTCAGATTCCACCAAATATCCACTGCCAATACGGAGCAGGACTCGTATGATTAAGCAAAGCAAAAATCACATATAACACAAAAAGAAGGACTATCATCACGAATGCCTCCTTTAAGTAAACAACAGAACTATGTCCAATTGTTGATTGAATATCTGAGGTATTCACATACTTTTTGATAAGCATCATTCTAAGCATAAGACCTCTCTCCTATCAAAATAAAATATATGACCTCACCTGGTAAAACTAAGCCTTCTTTTGAGCAGCTTCAATCCTCTTTTGCTTTTCAAGGTATTTTTCCATCATTCCCTTAACAGGCTTTTTAATTACCTTGTCTTTATTGAAAACTGGATGACACTGATAACAAGTTTCAAGCTTAATAGGCCCCTCAACTGTAGTATTTACAGTAAATGAAGCACCGCAGATACAATTTACTACAACATCTTTGTAATAAGCACCGTGAATTCCTTTTTTCATCCCAATAGTGTAAACAAATAAATGTTTCCGAACAAGGAAGAGTATACAGATTTGATTATCATTATCAAGTTATTTCACACAGAAAAAAATCAGATTTTTATACCATATTTCTAGAAAAACTGACGATATTTCACAATCATTTCCGGTAAAACAGTAATATCATCATCTATAGCCCTCTTATTCCAATGCTGCTTTCCGCATTTAGAACAAGAAAAAAGAATTCTGATTTCACTATTTTTCATCTCATAACTCGTCGGATACATCGCTCATTGACATTCACTTGCTCTATCTCAAGGAACCTCACCATCTACATGTTTTGAAGCAAAACAAAAAGGGCAATGATTGCGACAAGTTCTCTGTGCCTTAGGGATTTGTTTGCCACAGTTAAGACAAGTAAAGGTTTCATTAATTGTTTTCATATTTTCATCTCATCAACTAAAGAAGAAGCCGTTTTTAGAACTATTCTAACGACAAAGATACTCTAGCCAGCTTCTACTTAAAACTTCCTCTCTTCCAAAAAAACGGTGGCTGAATACCCAATGCACGTAAATAAACATATCCTTGTCCACGATGATGCGTCTCATTCTCAATAATGTAAAGAATCCACTGAGCTATAGAAAACTTCATTTGATATGGACTAATCTCTTGCCCATAATCTTGAATCTTTTGACATTCTGAGAGCAAAGAAACAAGAATCTGATCTCGTAGAGCAAGCAATTCTCCTTTAGTGGTAGGGAAGCGATCTTGCTCAAAAAGAGAAATATGTTGCTCCTTTAAAGCCTCCGCCAAAATATAATCCCAAATACCAATAAACTCCTTAATCATCTCTGAAAAAGGACGCATTCCACCGATAGAAAAAGAGAAAAGCTCCTTCTCTGGAAATGCCTCTATAACTTGACGAGTTAATCAATGAGCATCTTGATAATTTTGTAAAAGTATTTCTGCTGTAATAGTATTCATAAATTCAAAAATAGAGAAATATAAAAGAGAGTTATAATCGTTATCTATTTTTTTTCAAGCCCAAAAAATTTCCAAAAAAACAAAAAAGCTCCCTTAAGAAATCCTCTGGGGTAGCTGGGGATCGAACCCAGGACCACCAGCTTAAAAGGCTGTTGCTCTACCGACTGAGCTACTACCCCTCAAGAGGAAAAATCTTACTAAGGAAACTTTTTCAAAAGACAACAAGAGCGAGTATACTATTTTCCCCTCTTATTGCAAGCTATTTTTTGAAAGGACTAGATAAACCCCTTAAACTTTTTATAAAGTCTTGAATTAATCTTTACCTTTACTTGACTTCCATCTTCAAGTTTAATCCATTTATTGATCAGGTTCACCTTAAACTGTCTCTTCCCTGCTCTCATAGAGTGAGATCTAGTCTGTCCTGATGTAGTTTTTCTACCTGTAAAATAACATATTCTAGCCATGATAATTACAACACAATCAAGATAAAATACTGAACTAAGCAGTTGCTGCAGCTTCTTCAGTTGAAGTAGATTCACCTTCTTCATCAGAAAGCTCAACTACAGTAAGCACTGGTTGATCAAGATCATCAATAATCTCTACATTCTTTGCCACCACCAAGTCTCTTACAAAAACTACATCATTTGCAGTTTCAATCTTTGAAAGATCAACCTCGATTGAATGAGGTAGATTCTGAGGAAGCGCCTCAACCTCAATAGTATCCTTAACAAGTTGAACCTTTCCTTGGTTAAGTTTTTCTACCTGAGATTCTCCAACAAGCACTACTGGAACCCCAGCAGATACCTTTTGATGCTTATCTACAGCCAAAAAGTCAATTGAAAGTACTTCATCAGTTACTGGATCAAGTTGCAATGCATGAAGCAAAACAAGCTGATCTACACCACCTTCAAGCTCAATTGGAGTAGAATATCCAGCAGCTCTATATGCCTTAATAAAATCGTTTTTTAAGATAGTAAGCAAAACTGGAGTATCGAGCATCTTTCCGTAAACAACAGCCGGTACATATCAGCTTTTTCTAAGTTTTTTTACATTCTTTCCGGTTTCTGTACGAACCTGAACAGTAAGTTTCATAATACGATACGACAAAATCTAAAAAAATTACTTCAAAAGATTAGTTTCTCTCTTATCAGCTGTGATTTTACTCTTCATTCTAGCTGACTTACCAACCTTTTCTCTGATATAGTAGAGTTTTGCTCTTCTAACCTTGTATTCATCCATAAGGATTACCTTTTCAAACTTTGGAAAAGAAAGTGGGTATACCTTTTCAATAGTTTGTCCAGCAGCAAGACCTCTGATAGTAAAACTACCATCAGCACTTCCTGGCTTTCTAACCTTAATAATAAGCCCCTTAAACTTCCAAATTCTTTCTGTAGATCCTTCTCCAACTTTCTCGTGAAGCTCTACTTGCATTCCTGCCTTTACAGGAAGAATAGTATATCCATTAGTATCTGATATATACTTTAGTCTTTCATGATTCATAATATACACTCTTTTGAAGGATAAAATTACTTTGATGTCTTGCTATTCATCACTTTAGCTTTCCACTTTCTCTGCTGTTCAAGCATTCTTCTTACATCCATAATTACTACTTTTTCAACTCTTGTAAGCGCTTTATTCAGCTTTCTTTTTGCATTAGTCTTAAGTCTTGCCATGGAACTATGATAATTTAGATGATAAAGCTTGAAGTCCTCTTGAGGTTAGAACTTCTTGAACCTTATGCATAGGGATACCGTATTTCTTAAGTTTAGCTTCAGCTTTCATCTTAGCATTTTTTACCCAAGCAGTAGTTCCCTCTTTTGCTTCTTTTTTGAGCACATCAATATACCCATCAATAGCTTTTTCATTTTTGCACCCTGTTTTTTTTCTGTGCACATTCAATGCCTTCAGAAAGTGCTTAATTTTTCTTCCATTAGTATCTCACATTGATCAACAATCAAAATATAAATGTATTAAACCTTATCGCAAAAGCGAAATCTGATTTTTCTCTCTAATATAACGGAGAAAACTAGTTAATATACTTAGCCATATAAGCAAAAGCCTTATTTGCTTCAGCCATCTTATGAGCTTCTTCCTTTTTCTTCACAGCTGCTCCTTGATTTGAATATGCTGCAAGAAGTTCTTCAGAAAGTCTCTTGTACATAGCTTTTCCACTCTTTCCTCTCGCTGCATCAAGGATCCATTTTGTAGCAAAAAAGAATCTCTTATCTGCTCTCACCTCAACTGGAACCTGATATACCGCACCTCCGATTCTCTTTGACTTAATCATGATTGTAGGAGAAGCATTTTCAATAGCGGTTCTTACTACAACAGTTGGATTCATATGTCCGTTCGCTTTGATATCCTTAAGAGTATCTTCATAAATTCTCTTAGCAACACTCTTCTTTCCATGCTTCATGATGAAGTTAATAAACTTCTCTTCATAGTTAAAGGTATCCAAAGTCTTATTTTTAATCACTGCCATTAGAAATAACAAAAAACAAATTAAAATTATTTACCAGCCTTAGGCCTCTTTGCTCCATATAGTGATCTTCCTTGCTTTCTATTTGCTACAGCATTTGCATCATATTTTCCTCTCACAATATGGTATCTCACTCATGGAAGATCCTTTACTCTTCCTCCTCTAATAAGCACAACACTATGCTCCTGAAGAGAATGAGCCTCTCCTGGAATATATGCCAATACTTCAGCTCCGTTTGAAAGTCTAACCTTTGCAAACTTTCTTTGTGCTGAGTTCGGCTTCTTAGGACCCATTACAGATACCTTAAGACATACCCCTCTCTTAAATGGTGCTGGCTGAGCAACTTTTTTATTTCCCTTGAGCTTGTTTACAGCAAACTGAAGCACAGGAGCCTTTGACTTAAAGGTCTTTTTAACTCTTCCTTTCTTTACTAATTGGTTAATAGTTGGCATTGTTTATCCAAGAAAACTAAATAATAAAATACAATGACTCTATATATACTAAAACGGAACACAAAATCAAGAGATTTTTTCAATTTCAATATTTTACTTGTTGGTGTGCCGTATTATTACTCAATTTTTAGACGAGAAAAACGAAAGGAAGCCTGATCTTTAGGGACATAAAATCGAGAAATCAGTTTTAATAAGCTTTTTTACTACCATCATTAAAAAATCTATTTTACGAAAAAATTAAAACCTGACTTTTTATCTCTTTTTTTAAAGTAGCTATTGACATTTTATAAAATAAATGTATATATCTAATATCAAACAAAAGAAATAACTTTAAAATGAGTAAAAAAACAGAAGCTCCAGCAGGAGCACCGCAAAAAGCGAGTGAGATCAAGACCTTTATTTTGGACACTAACATCCCACTCCAAGACCCCACTTGTCTTACGAGATTCCAAGAGCACAATGTCGCAATTCCATTCCCCGTGATAGAGGAACTCGATAAAGTTAAAAATGGGAACACAACCAAAAACGTCAATGCCAGAGAATTTACACGCAATCTGGAAAAGTTTACAAAAAACTATAATCCAAAAACCAACCCCAACATTCCTCTAGGGGCAGGGTTAGGAAATCTCAGTTTTTTACGTGGAGAAAACATTTCAGAAAACAGCTCACAATGCTTCCAGGATAAGACTCAAGATCACCGCATTTTAGCTATAGCTCTTGACCAACAAAAGCAAGGCAATCATGTCGTTCTGGTAACCAACGACCTCAATCTCAAAATAAAGGCGACAATACTAGGAATTGAAGCTGAATCATACCGAAACGATAGTGTCAGGGATATGGGGGTAATCTACAACAGTCTATCTAGAGAAACTCCAACTGATGAAGAATGGGCTGCTATGAGTACAGGTAGAACAGAAGCTAGCTTCTCATCGCTAGAAAGATTCTCAGATCTGCCACTCAACCATCAATTCATTCTCAATCAGAACATCCTTGTTCGGAAAACTGACAATGGACTAGAAAAAATTAGACCCAATCATCCAGTTTTCGGAATAAAGGCTAAAAATCCTGAACAGGAATTCGCTTTAGATGCTCTGCTCTCACCAGAAATCAGTCTTGTAGCACTAACGGGGAAAGCGGGAACTGGAAAAACGCTCCTAGCTCTCGCCGCAGCCTTAGAGCAAAAAAAAGACTTTGACGAGATCATTGTTGCTCGTCCAGCAATTGAACTGAGCGACAAGACACTTGGCTTCTTGCCTGGGGACATGAACGAAAAAATTGACCCCTACATGCAACCAATTTACGATAACCTAGAAGTTATCCGAGAAGCAAATCAAAAACACAAAGGCGGAGATGAATCAATCCGAGAATGGGCAAAAAAACAAAACATTCATGTATTGGTTCTCAACTTCATTCGTGGAAGATCGCTCCCCAACCGCCTCATCATCATTGATGAAGCACAAAACACCACTCCAGGAGAGATGAAAACTATCCTCACTCGTGGAGGGGAAGGTACAAAATTTGTGATTATTGGAGATATCACTCAAATCGACTCTCCATATCAAAATGAACAATCAAATGGACTCTCGTATCTAGTCGATAGATGGACAGGGCAGCCAGAATTTGTTCATGTGCATTTAACTCGCGGAGAACGCAGCAGTCTAGCTGAAAAAGCCGCTCAACTTATGTAAACTGTCTAACTTTTATTCCTCACCAAGAGCAACCTCTTGGTGAGTTTTTGTTAGATAAAAAATCCAAACTCATAGTCTAAATCAGAATCTTTATCCTTATGCGTCCATTACTTCTAAACGGAAAAACTTGCTATTCTTAACTAAAAGCATATGCTACAAAGAAAAAAATCTGACTTTTTTATCTCCTCTTATACCTCAATGTGAGAAATACGAACATTATGCCTCTTTATACTAGGATTCATCTGCCTTATAAAAGGAGCAGATATTCTCATAGAGTGAGCCTCATCTCTCGCAAAAAAAGCCAACATATCAAATATGATCATTGGACTTACAATCGTCTGATTTGGGACTTCAGCACCAGAGCTTCTTGTTAACATCTCCTCAAGTCTCAAAGGCATCACAGGTATCACCATCGGGAACATCATCTGATCGAATATTTCTAATATTCTACTTATCCTATGAGTATCCGCTATTTTTCATCCTTTGCTGATCAAAAAAAAGCTCCTGCTAAACGAAGTGCTTTTCACACTCTTTGCGACACTGATCTTTGCCTGCATGATCAATGATCATATCATCGATCATAGCAGTTTTGATATAGTTTCAAGAAGTGAGGGAATGATCCTACTTATACTCTTTGGAATCTTCCTCTACTATGTATATCGCAATATCAATAAATGAGAAACACGCGAACAAGAAAAAGGAGAAATCAGAATTTTACCTCTCTGGAAATCCTGCCTACGAATGGCTCTTTGACTCTGAGGACTTATTTTAGGATGAGAACGAATCGTCAATGGAGCAACACTCATCGCTAGATACTTTGGACTATCAGAAAGAGTGATCGGACTAACAATTATCGCAATTGGGACCTCACTACCAGAGCTTGCAACCTCAATCATCGCAGCATACAAAAAAAATACGGACCTCGCTCTTTGAAATATTATTTGATCAAATATCTTCAATATTCTCTTTATCCTTGGAGTGAGTAGTATCATCACGCCAATTCCTTGACTAAGTGGGACCAATATCGATCTCATCTTCCTACTGCTCGCAACGGTACTAATCTATATTTTCGCTTTTAGAAAAACCTGAAGTAAACAGCGAGAGATTAATAGGCGAGAAGGAATTCTCATGCTCGGAATATATCTCTGATACCTTAGTTACCTGATCATCAGCTAAGATAAAAAAATCTGACCTCATCCCTGAAATCAGATTTTTTCTCTTATAAAAACTACATCTTCTGATGGAAAGTTCTCTCAATCACTTCGAGCTGATGTGCCTTTGAAAGTCTCACAAAATTCACAGCATATCCTGACACTCTAATAGTAAGCTGAGGATAATTTTCTGGATGTTCATAGGCATCCATAAGAGTCTCTCTATTGAGAACATTCACATTAAGATGATGAGCCATCTTTCCGAAGTATCCATCCATCACAGTAACCAAATTCTGAACTTGTTCAGGTTTAGTCGCTCATAGAGAACTTGGAATCATTGAGAAGGTATTTGAGATACCATCTTGAGATGACCAATAATCAAGCTTTGCAACTGAATTAAGAGATGCAATTGCTCCAGTATGATCTCTTCCATGCATAGGATTTGCTCCTGGTGCATAAGGCTCTCCTGCCTTTCTTCCATCTGGAGTCTCTCCAGTATTTCTACCATACATCACATTTGAGGTAATAGTAAGCAATGAAAGTGTTGGAGTAGCATCTTTATACGCTCTATATTTATTAAGCTCCTGCATGAAGAACTGCTGTACTTCCTTTGCGATCAAATCTACTCTATCATCATCATTTCCATACGTTGGATATTCTCCCTCTGTAGTAAATGACTTCGCAACACCATTTTCATCTCTAACAGCCTTTACTTTTGCATATTTAATAGCTGAAAGCGAATCAGCTACGATTGAGATTCCAGCAATACCATAGGCAATATCTACCCCATAGTTTGAATCCACAAAGGCCATCTGCGCCTTTTCATAATAATACTTATCGTGCATATAGTGGATAATGTACATAGTCTTAGCATATACTCTTGCTACATTTTCCATAGCTTTTTTGAAGTTTTCATATACTTTATCATAATTGAGAGTTCAGTCAGCATTTTCACAATTTACAAATAATTCTGGATTCATCACCTGAACATCTTCAATTTCTTCCTTTCCACCATTGATCGCGAGAAGCAAAGTCTTTCCAAGATTACATCTAGCACCGAAATGCTGAATTCTCTTACCAATCTCCTGATAAGATACACAACAAGCAATTCCATAATCATCTCCTCCTCTACACTTTCTCATCAAATCATCATTTTCATACTGAATTGATGAAGTATCAATAGAAACCTGAGCACAGAACCTCTTAAATCCCTCAGGCAATGCATTAGACCAAAGGACTGTTAGATTTGGCTCTGGAGAAGGTCCAAGATTATACAAAGTCTGGAGAAATCTGAATGAAGTCTTAGTTACCTTCGTCTTTCCATCATGAAACATTCCTCCGATAGATTCAGTAACCCAAGTTGGATCACCACCAAAAATCTCATCATAAGCAGCAGGTCTCAAATGTCTTACCAGTCTAAGCTTCATCACAAAATGATCAATCATTTCCTGGGCATCAGATTCAGTAATTTCCCCTGCCTGAAGATCTTTTTCAATATAAATATCAAGGAATGAAGAAACATTTCCAAGCGACATCGCAGCACCATCCTGCTCCTTTACACCAGCAAGATACGCAAAATATGTCCATTGAATAGCTTCTTGAGCTGTTTCTGCAGGTCTTGTAACATCAAAACCATATCCCTCAGCCATCTTTACAATATCCTTCAAAGCTCAGATCTGTAGTGAAATCTCCTCTCTAAGTCTAACCTTAGCATCAGTCATATCTCCAGAGATAGCCTCAAAGTCAGCTTTTTTCTCTTTTATCAAAGTATCAGCTCCATACAAAGCCAATCTTCTATAATCTCCAATAATTCTTCCTCTTGCATAATTATCTGGCAATCCAGTTACAATATGCTTTGATCTATAAAGTCTAGACTCAGCATCATAAGCAGAAAATACTGCATCATTATGGTTTTTTGCATAGTGAAAGATATCTTTTACTCTTGGAGAAAGTTCAAGTCCTCTCTCTTGTAAAGCACCTTCTACTACCCTCACTCCTCCAAATGGCTTAATTGCTCTTCTCAAAGGAGCATCTGTCTGCAAACCAACGATAGTCTCAAGTTCTTGCTTGATATATCCTGGCTTATGAGAAGTAATAGTAGAAATCGTCTCAGAATCAGCAGATCTAAGTCCATTTCCATCTCTTTCCTCTTTTAGGCATTTCAATACTTCATTCCAAAGTTCTTTAGTTTTTTCTGTTGGACCTGCAAGAAATGAAGCATCTCCTTCATAAGGAGTAATGTTTTCATACACAAATTTCCTTACATCAATAGTCATAATTGTGATATTTTTAGACAAAATAAAAGGACTGAACAATAAAGTCTTATCCAATATACTTGAATAAAGCACAGTTTCAAGTCTGCTACAAGTATAATCAGATTTCATTTTTTTGCAAAACTTCCCCTAGTTTCTGAAAAAAAGAAAAAATCTGATTTCTGCTCTTTTTCAAGATCTCAATTAAAGAATCAAACGAGAGATGAATGAGAAGTTTGCCTCAATCCCCACTCTATTTTTTTACCCAGAAAAAGCAAGGAAAAATTTACCTCAAATCTTTACAAAAAACTGTAATTATAACCTCCAGCAAAACAATTTAGGAATCTATAATTTTCTAATCACAGCTTTATCTTTCACAATAACTAATCACTCATATACATCAAGCCCCAAAAACCATAACAAAAAAGAGAAGAAATCAGAATTCTTCTCTTTTATTCATCCAATAAATCATGCACCTCTCTCAAAAAACGATCATCAACATGCGTATAAATCTGAGTCGTCTGAATCGATGAATGCCCAAGCAAAGTCTGCACCGACCTAATATCCGCCCCCTTTTTTATCAACATTGTCGCAAACGAGTGTCTCAAGGTATGAGGTGTCACTTTTTTATCAATACCTGCTAGCTTTGCATATTTTCTGACCAGCTCCTCGATTGAATTCCTCGAAATTTTCTGTCCGTAGCTATTCCTTGAAAGGCTAATAAAAACCGGATCATACGTATCAGTCCTCATCATCAAATACTCTTCCAAATACTGCAATGCAGTACTGGTAAAAAAAACTGACCTCACCTTTGATCATTTTCCACGAATAGAAAACTGTTTTTCTCCAAGGATAAGATTTTCCCTCATCAGTGAAGTTAATTCCGAGACTCTGAGCCCAGTCCCATACAAAACTTGCAGAATAAGTTGATCACGAGCCTGTTTTAGAGGATTCTTCTCATAAAAAAGCGGAGCATTGAGTATCGCCTCAATTTCATTTTCCTGCAGATAACTTACCTCTCTTTGTGGGATCTTAGCGAGTTCAAGCTTCTCAGGGCTGATACAGTCAATCTCATTTTTAAGTAAAAACTTCAAAAATGATCTCATAGCGATAATATGATAGTTAATCGTCTTTTTATCAAGTCCTGTCTTCGCAAGTTCCATTCTGAAATTTTGAATATTCATAGGTCTGAGCTCACTAATCAATGGATCCCCCAAATAGTCTACGAGCCTCTGAATCCAGAGTTTATAATTACTTACCGTTCTTGGACTACTATTTTTAGTATGCTGAAGATAATCAACAAAGGCTCAAAGCAAGACCGACACTTTGAGTGAATTCTGATTTTTTTGCGGTAAAGAAAAAGAAGAAAGCTGATTCTTCTTCCTCTGTTCTAATCAATTCCACGATTTAACTCAAGAAAAGTAATTATTCATTCGTTGCCTTTGCTAAAGAAATATCAAGTTCAGCTTTTTTCTGATTCCATTCAGATATAGTCATATTTCCTCCATTTGCAAGTTCTTGTTGAATCTTTTCTACTTGTTTAGCAACTGCAGTTCCCCACTTGACCATCATTCTCACATTTTGCGCTCTTCCAGTATCTGCAATCTGTTGTGCCTTTTGCCTATAAAGTTCGATCTCCTGCCCTAAAACATCATTTGAATTCACAGGACCTACCAAATCTTCTACAGAATTAAGCGCATCAGGTGCAGAATCCCCAGACAAAGTAGTATTTTCAGTTTTTTTCTGTTGCTCTGAAACGGTATTCAAGCCAGAAACTGAATTTTCTCCACTTGCTGGAGAAACTTCTTCATCTCCGCCAAGCACAACATCTTCAACTTCTTCTTCCTGAACTGGAGTAGTAACCTCTACCTCGGTTCCTGTCTTATCTGTAGTCTGATTAGAAACTACATCTCAAGAAACTAAAGAATTCTGATCTGTATTTTCTCCCTCTTGCCCTGCAGCAAAATGATCTGCTTGATCTCCAGAGGTATTAAGTGCAAGTTGTGGTTGTAGAGTTCCTGACTGAGTAGCAGGTTGCTGAGGAGTATCTCCACCACTTCAAAACATAAGTGGATACTTAATATATACCATTACACCAGCCAAAGCTACAAGGACAACTCCTCCAACTCCAGCCAAAACTTTTTTCATCAGACCATCAGTTCCAGCAGCTTGAACAGTTGGATAAGCAGTAGGATTTGTCAATGGATTAGTAATATCTTGAGCACCTACAGTCAAACTTGTTAAATCCATCACAGGAGCTACCTGCTGAGGAACCTGTGCTGCAGGCTGAGCCAACATCTCATCTAAAGATAGCATTTGAGGAGCAACATGTCCTTCTGAAACCGATTCCTGCACTTGAGGTACTTCTTGTACAGGAATCTGAGCAGCTAATGTATCTAAACTTACTCCCTGCTGAAAAGCTGAAGGCTGAGCTTGTTCTGTTTGTGTTTGCATTGGTGTATCCAAGGTTGGACTCGGAACATCTACATTTTGAACGAATGGAGCAACTGGAGTTTGAGCCTCATAAGATTCATTATTAACAGTTGGCATTTCCTCATGCAAAGCATTCTCGATCATTGGAGTAGTATTCTCTGGAGACATTTGAATACTAGACTGAGTTTCTAGTGCATTTTCTGGTTCGAGAGATACTTTCATCGCCTCAAATGGATCAATAGTGCTTTCCACCTGCATTTCTTCAGCAGGTTGAAATGATTGCACTTCTGTATGAGCTCCCTCTCCTTCATATGGAGAAGAAAAAGCTGAAGATTCAGTTTGATTTTCTAAAGTAAAGTCAGAATTTTCTTCCATTTCTGGAGTAGTCTCCTGAACAGGAGCATCTTCTGAAGAAAACATAGAACCAGACTCTTCTGGAGCGATCTCATTTTCAAAAACCGGTGTTGTCTCCTCATCATCCTCAGAAAAACTCTCCTCTTCTGCCATAGGTAAGGTATCGTCTTCAAAATCCTCAGGGCTAAACTCTAAATCACTCTCTCCATCGCTCAATTCTTCACTAGCTTCCTCATCAACTTCAGCAATAGGTTCAGCTACTACCTCAGAAGTAAGTTGGTTAGAAGTATCTTCTGATTGAAGAGCTTCTTCATCATCAGCAACAGCAGGTTGCTCCTCTGATTGAAAAGTTGTTGCTTCTTCTACAGGCTCTAGATCATTTTCAAGTACTGATTCAACAGGAGCTTCAACTGGTTCAGATGATACAGGATCTGGAGATTGTTCCTCATTAAGCAAAGAACCAAAATCAGGTTCTGAAACAACTGGTTGAGACTCTACTACAGACTCTTCTACGGGACTAACCTGATCAACAACCTGAGAATCTTCAACATTCTCAACTGAAGAAACATTTTCAGATGCATCTCCTGTATAACTATCAGGCAAGTCCAAAGAAAAATCCAAATCTGAATGAGCATCAGGAGAAGCAGTCTCTTGAGAATTTTGAACACCTACAGGTTGTGCAGATTGGACATCCTGATCTACGCTAGCAAATTCTGAAACTGGATTCTGTGTAGTATCTGAAAAATCCAAATCAAAGTCAAAATCCATAGATTGAGGATTCTGCTGAGAAGTAGAAGCTTGTCCAGCACCTGTAGTTGTAGTTACAGTAGAAGTAACTGGATTTGAAGCATCAGTAGTTGGCATCATTTTTCAATAAGAGTATAAAATTCTTTCCTCTCAAGTATATCCACAAATCAAAAAAAATGCAAATTTTTACATACTTTTATACAAAAGAGACAAAAAACCTGATTAAATAGCTACTTTGAATAAAATACTATCTAGTAGCGTTTTCTACAATATGACATATTTTTTAAATCAGGCTATAATCCGATCAAAATACTTTCTACTAATAATATCAATAAGATATTTCAAACCACAAAAGAAATCTAAAAAAAACTAGCTTTTCATTCTAATAAAATAATCTATTGACTTTTAATAGAAAATAAACATATATACTATACAACACAAAAACAGAATCACAATATCTTGTAGTAACTGGGGAGAATATCTAAACAATAGAACTTACTCCTTCAGGGAGAAAAGATCTGTTGTTGTACCAGACCTAATATAATAAAGCTATAATAGTAGAATTCAATCCTACTACCCCAGATACAAAGCTCCTCAGAGCGGAAACCTTTTCACTCCTCAGGATGAAGAGAGTGGTTATCAGACTTTATGAAGATGTAAATTCGCGATTGCATCGCTAGGTGAGCACTGGTTTTCACACCAGGTAGATATTCAGCTCCTCAGCTTGTTTTCAGGCTGAGGAGTTTTTGGTTATAAAAAATACACAATATATTGCCTAAGATAAAAAGAAAAAAATACTGATCACCTCCAATTTTCAAAATAGTAAAAAAAAGTATCAGATTTTTTGCATTTTTAAAATTTTCAAATATAATCATCTACAGCAAAAACTTTACTACGATGAAAAGAAATGGAGACTCAAGATTTTAGAAATCAGCTTCAACAAGCAATATTGAGGTCAGATATTGTCAAGATATTTGACAATCTTTTGACGATTGCTGTAGAAGAATGAGCTTCGGATATTCACATCGAACCGATGGAGAATTACTCAAGAATCAGGTTAAGAATTGATGGAGTGCTCGTTGAATTGATCCAGTATCCTCGTTCCCTTCATGAAAGTATCATTTCAAAATTCAAGATCGAATCTGGACAAATGAGACCAGATGAAAAAAGACTCCCTCAAGATGCGAGAGTTTCCAGTATCACACAAACCAATAAAGAAATTGATCTTCGTGCCAATACGCTTCCAACTGTTTGGTGAGAAAAACTCGTAATGCGTATTGTAGATAAATCAAAATCTGTTCCTCTTCTCTCTCAACTGGGAATTGTAGGATCAAATAAAGTAACCATTGAAAAACATCTCAAGGATCCAAATGGAATCCTTCTAAATACTGGACCAACTGGATCTGGAAAGACGACTACCCTTTATGCTGCGCTAAATGAAATCAACGATATCGAAAGAAATATTATTACCTACGAAGATCCAGTCGAAAATAAAATGGCAGGACTCAATCAATCACAAGTAAGAGCGGATATTGGATATACCTTCCTTTCTGGACTAAGATCAGCACTGAGACAAGATCCTGACGTGATCATGGTCTGAGAAATTCGTGATAGAGAAACCCTAGAAATGGCGATGGAATCAGCCATGACTGGACACTTGGTATTCTCTACTATTCATACCAACTCCGCAGTTGAAACATTAACCAGAGCATTCAACCTCTGAGCAAAACCATTTATGGTTGCTGGTACCTTCAATCTTGTAATCGCACAGAGACTTTGTAGAAAAGCATGTCCTCATTGTTCACAAAAAGTCAATCTCTCAAATCATCCAATGTATCTCAATGCACTTGAGACTTTCAAGGAATTTGATAGAGAAGCTCTCAAAAATGAGCTTATCAGTAGAGGAATTACTGCTCAGCAATGGAATGAATTTATCAAACAAGGAATCGTAACGGTTGCAACCGGAAAAGATCCTCAAACTGGAGGTATTTGTCCGCACTGTGGAGGTTCTGGATACAAGGGGAGAGTTGGTATCTATGAACTGATGGATTATACTGACGATATTAAAACGCTGATCCTAGATGGGAAATCAGCATTCGAAATCTGAGGATACGCACTAGAAAAAGGAATGATCGATCTTGAAAGAGATGGCATCTTCAAAATTATTCAGGGGCTCATGACTTTTGATGAACTCTACAGATTCGTAAGACTAAGAAACAAAAGATAAACTTTACCTTTTGAAATAAAAAAACAAAAATGGTACTCCAAAAACCCGAAAAAACCAAACTCGATCTCTTAATTCAGAGTTTTTCTAAACCTTCCCTCAAACACAAGGTAAACTTTTTCAGACTTTTAGCGGTTTCTCAAAACGCTGGTCTAGGAATTAGAGAATCTATTGCCTCAATCAATAAATCTGAAACCCATAAGGGATTCAAAGATATCATGGATGAGTTGATGGTTTTCCTTACCTCAGGAGGTTCTCTAGCTGATGCAATGTCAGAACACTCCTATTTTTTCAATTCTGATGAAATTGAGCTCGTAAGATCAGCACAAGTAACAGGAAATATGGCTCAGGTACTTTCTCAGCTTGCTGACGAACTTGAAAACACCCAAGAGATCTCACAAAAAACTAAAAAAGCTATGACCTACCCAACAATGGTACTTTTGATGGCGATTGGTGCGGTGATCGTAATCCTTACAACCGTACTTCCACAGATGGTAACGATGTATCCAAACCCAGATAACCTCCCAGGTATCACAAAATTCATGCTTGGAATCTCGGATTGGATCAAACTCAACTGGCCATTTTTAGCATTTGGTGTAGTAGGAGTAGTCGGAGGATTTAGCTTTCTGTATCAAAAGGTAATTTTATTCAGAATTTTCATAGATAAACTCTTCATCTCGACTCCAGTAATCAAAGATGTAGTTAAAACCCTCTATATGTACAAATTTGCGAATCTTCTCTCTCAATTTTACGAAGCCGGGGTAAGTCCTGTTGTTTCACTAAAATTGCTAGGGAATATCTTTGAAAACTTCCACTATAAACAAAAGATGATAGATGTAAGATCAGACCTAGAATCAGGTTTTACCCTTTATGACTCACTCGCCTCATCAACACTGTTTGATCCTATCTTGATTCAAATTATCAATGTGGGAGAAAATACTGGTTCCCTTACAGACGTTCTCAGAAAGATGGCGATTTACTATCGTAATACGTATAAGAACACTATCGATGTTGCAATGTCAATGATTGAACCACTGTTGATGATGTTTGTGGCTGCAATCGTAGGTACCATCGTAGCTTCTATCTTCTTACCAATGGCAAGTATGATGGAACAAGTAAACCAAATGTAGTAAAAACTTCCTCCCCTACAATAAACTAAAATCAGATTTTTTATCTCCTTGAAACTGATGAAACTCCAGAAAATCAGTATTAGCGTCTTCCTCATTCTCATCTTGTGAACACGGACATTCAGCTTTTGAAGCTTCATAAGCCTAATGGAAGAACATTTTTCACTCGCTCGTGGAAATCAATCTCCAACAGCATTTTCATCAACCGATCAAAGAGAAAAAAATACTGATCTACGATTTCTCTTTGCTGAGAGTGAGAGATTTCTCAGTCAAGATATCAATCTTCTTCTGGGAGCATCTGATAGAGAAACTACACTTGAAAATTATCTTATTGATGGGGAGAATATCCTTTCCTCACTCAATTATCTAGAAAGTAGCCTCATCAATGAAGAATCAACCATTACTTCAACTAGGAATACCTGCGAAACTCAGCTCAATCAAGCAAACACGCTCTATAGCACTTCGATAAATAGCAATGATGAAAACTGATTTCTTTCTTCTGTAGAATCTGCAAAAGAAGCCAGAACCTGCATCGCTGAACAGCACGTAAACCTAGCTTCACTCCAAGCTTTAAGAAATAAAAGAGATCGCTATGCACAGATCATCAATGCTAGAGTGAGCTATCTAAGGAATAATCAGGACCTGATCATCAGGCATTATGATATTCTTAAGCCTCAACTCCTCTCAAATCTCTATAAGATCTCAGTTGATCTTGAGCAAAGTAGTTTATAAAAAAGAAGAATCTGATTCCAGTGATGAAATCAGATTTTTTTGATTATTAAAATCATAAAGATCTAATTATCAGATTTTCTTCTATTACATTCACGGCAAAGCATTTGGCAATTCTCTACTGCAGTCTTTCCTCATTGCGACCAAGGAGTAATATGATCAGCTTCCATCTGATCAATCTCAAAATGCTCATGACAATGAGAACAAATTCCAGCTTGTTTTTCATAAGTCGCAAGTTTTTCTGCATCAGAGAAAGCACGGATGCTGAGATATTTCTCCTCACGAGTAAGCATATAAGGATAAATCCCCGATTTATTGGTAACTGAATCATCAAGAATCAGATTTTTAATCTCTTTTTCTATTTCCTCAACATTGTAAATCTCATCTTTATAAAGATAGTAGAGATTTCCCCAAGCTATTCCTTTCATTTGTTTGCGATAAACGGGGAAAGTGCTCCTCGTCCAAGTAATCACATCTTGAAAATATCTCCAAAGAGCCGAAGCATTAGGATCATGCTGATGCTTGGACATATAAACCTCAATATTTCCCTTTGATATCCAATCAATCGCTGTTTCTAAATAGTCCTGACGAATCGGAGAACCATTTATATATTTGCTTGCTAATCCATAAGCGGGACAATTTGATTTACTAAAATGTCTCTTAGCATCAGCGAGCCATGGTCAAGTATATACCGAATTTCTTAGCTCTTGATCTGTCAATTTCTCTCAAGCAATATTTACGATCCTAAACCAATCTAACTTTTCACTATCTTCTCCCTCACAAACATAAATCATCAACTTATAATTTAGTATTTGTTCTTGTTGATCTTTTGGTAAAGAATGAAAAAATTTTCCATCAATACTATAATCACCATTTATATATTGGCAAATAGATAAAGTCCTTTGTTGTCAATCCAAAACCTCATAATTTCAATCAGTTTTTCTAACCCAATACATCATATTAAGTGGGAAGTTTTTGCGAACAGTATTTATTACTTCATCTCTTTGTTTACCTTGATAAACAAATTCTCTTTGATACGATGGGCGAATATCAAGTTTTCCACCATAACCTACCACTCATTCTTCAGCATTGTCTACATAGCCTTGAATAATTTCACGGATAGGAGTTTCTTGTAAGGCAATTTTCATGATTTTAAAAGATTAAAAATTTAAAAGCTGATTTATCTTTTCTTTTTGCGAATAAAGAGTCTTTTGTAAACTCTTTTTCATTTCACTATTCATTGCGCTACTCAGATTTCTTCTTTTCGTAGACCATTAGAAAACCCTTTTCACTCACTTTCTGTCGCACCAATAATCTCAAACTGATCAGGGTTAAACTTATCTAGAAAAGTAATCGGAACCCCCATCACTCCCTCATAATCGCAAGGAATATCTGCTACTTTATTGACATTGATCGCCTCATAGTTATCATACTTTGGATATTCCTCTGGGGAGTAGTTTTTATAGAGAATAAGCTCTTCATACCTTTTTTTATGTTCAAGATTTGTAAATCGAGCAATATTTCCAAACTTTGCAATCTTCTCCCCTTGCGTATTGATAACCACATTATTTCTACTAAAGTCTCAAGGGACTCTAAAACTTTGAGCTCCATTATTTATGCCTAACCACATGCAATTTTCTTTGATAAGGGGGAAAACCTCTTTATAAGTAATCGCATTTTGATTACCTATAATCAGAAATCTCTTTTCATAAGTGACAAGCTGATCAAGGTATTCACGAAAGAGTGAAAATGGAGGATTCGTTACCACAATATCAGCTTCCTGAAGTATCCTGATACTCGCACGAGAACGAAAGTCCCCAGCAGAAAAATCCCCATTCCCCTTGAGAGGAAAAACCTTAATAAATTCTCTATTTTGCTTGATCAAAAGCTTAATATCTTCTAGGTCAAAGACTCAGTCTTCACTATCTTTGACTTGATTTACCTCTATTTTATAGGCTTTATTTTGTGGCTCTTCATATCATGCAATCTCAAAAAGTGGGACCTCCATTCCTACTATTAGCGAAATTGCATAGCCCATACCAATGAGTTTCTTCAATCAAAACCTATTAAAATTTAACGCAAAATACTTAAAAAAATTACTTTCATACGGATCATCACAATTACAAAAAATGATCTTCCCCTGAAAATGCTCTCTATAGTGCTTAAGCTCATTTTCAATATCAGAAAGCTGAGTATAAAATTCATCATTTTTTTCTCTTTTTGCCTGATGGAGATTAGAATTCTTCCCCTGTTGATTTTTCTTCATTACAAAAAAACGGCTGAGGATAAAGCACCGTTTTCAAGATAACAAAAAGCACCTTTACTCACGGTGCTTATAACAAACAGATTGCTCAAGTATCCACAACCTATGTGTTCCGCAAGCAAAGATGCGTTTTTTGGTTGTGAAAAAATGACAATCTGCGTTCCACTTGAATATAATTATCTGTTGTTATAAGCAAAGTCCCTTATACCCAAACCTCTCAGAAAATCAAGACAATCCTTACAAAATAAAAAAAATCCGACCAAATAAGTCAGCTTTCTTTTTTCTAAATAAACAGAAAATATGAAACCCAAGTCTCATACTCCTAAATCAAACTGGGGCGATTGACGGGAATCGAACCCGCGACCCTCGGGACCACAATCCGATGCTCTAACCAGCTGAGCTACAATCGCCATACTTCACCCACCATATATAGCAAAATCCTCTACCTTTTCAAGTGATTTCTCAATTTTTTACCTCAAACCGCTTCCTATTGAATTAGTTCCGCTTTTATATATAACACTTACACAAAACCAAATAAAAAAACAAATGGATCTAAATTTCACAAAAAAAACACTATGGTTTGCATCACTGATAGGCTACATAGTATCACTCTGGGGCTTTCTATTTGAAAGAGATGATAGTCTCCTTCCTATAGGGATTGGTATAATAAGTATAGCATTACCATTGCTAATACTTCTCTATCTCCTACCATACAAACAGAAGTACAAAACCCTGATTACTGGAGTCTTCTTTTTAACATCAGGACTCAGTATTGGAATCCTATGGTATGGAATAGTAGATGAGCAAGTATTTACACTCCTCCTTGGAGTTGCAACCGTTGGAACGAGTAGCTTCGCACTCCTTGCACTAGTGATCAACAAACTGCTCGCCAATTACGATGGGACGATTCGATAATCACAAAATCTCTGGAGATACTCTAGAGATTTTTCAAAAAGAGAAAAGTCAAATTATATTGACTTTTACACAAAATAATATATAATAAAAATGTCAAACAAAAAAATTATAAAGACATGAAAAAAGTTCAAACCATTTTGTGGATTTCCTTCATCCTAAGCATTGTACTTTACGGGATTAGTATTTTTAGGAATAATATTGACCTAATGGCCCTCTCTGTCGGGATGGCTGCTATTGCAATTGTTCTGCAAATACCCTACCTATTCGCATCAGGTAAAGATAGAGGATTTATCTCTCAATCTTTTCTCCTCATCCTTGCTATCTCTGCGATTAGCTTTTGTGTTGGAATCTTCACAGGTCGTGTAATGCTCTACATAACAACTGGGGCATTTACACTAGCAGTAGTTGCCAATGCACTTCTCACTCACTACCAAAAAGAGCCAGAAAAGTCAAAGGCAGACTAAAACACTATCAAAAAGCCTCTAAGAAATTCTTAGAGGTCTTTTTTATAATCTCTCCAAACACTATAAAACAAAAAAAGCTGATCTCAAAGACCAGCTTTCTCCTTTATCCAATGAATACTATTTCTTTCTTCTGATAATCATACACATACTACACACAAAAATCACAACAAACGCTACCAACTCAAGAAACGGAATCGTCACAAATCCAAGATGCCATCACATCTGCGTGCAATCATTTCCAGCTCAGCAACTAAATACATTAAGTGACGCCTGATACTGAATCAAATAGTGATATCCTGCTAACAATACACCAGCCAGCGAAAGAAATCCAGTCAAAAATCAGATTTCTTTATCCTTTTTAATCAGTCCATAAACTGAAATTGCGACAAGCGGATACATCAAAATTCTTCCCCACCAACACAAATGACAAGGCTCAAATCAAGTCCCTGAAAACAAGCCCGCCAACGGATCTCAAAAATTAGAGAAGTACAAAGACCCAAGCATCGCTAAGGAAGCCTGAATCAAAATAATAGTCAATACAGTACGATAAGACATATGATAACAAAACAAAAATAAAAATTATGATCTTAATTGAGCTCCAGCCTGCTCCACCTTTTTAATAGCTGACTGCAAAACTTCATTGATCTGAGCAGTAGTAAGTGAGCCATCTCATTTAATCTTAAGCTGCAGAGAAATTGACTTTTTCCCCTCTCCCAAATTTTCCCCTTGATAAAGATCAAAAACTCTGACCTCATCAATAGTTGAAAGCTTTGAAATCGCTTCAATGATTCCTCAAAAATCCTGGTGATGATCTACCACAAACGATAAATCTCTCCACAAAATCTGATCTTGCAAGGTTTCATAGTCTCTTTCATAGCTTTGCTGATTTGTAAACTCCTTCATACGATCTATATACAAATCAAAATAACAAAGTTGTGCTGTTTCAGGAAACTTTTGCTCCTTTAGTACAACAGGATGCACAGTAACGATTTTTCAGATTTCAACTACATTTGCTCAGTTTCTAAAGAGAATTCTCGCCTGTTTTTTGGGATGGAAAGCAGAAAAATCAGATCTCTCAAAGAAGATTTTTCACCTAATTCCAAGCTGACGTATCAAAAATTCAACTTCTCCCTTCACTTCCAGCAAAGGATCCTCAGCCCAATTTTTAATAGCTTTTTTGTATACAAGTGCTCACAAAACCAGTTCCTCATTAAGCTGATTATCAGCATACCTATCATCTAGATCAGTTTTCATCAATGGTTTCGTCCTGTTCCGAACCTTTCAAATATCAAAAATTCTGAATTCATCAAAAAATTTACTATTCTTCTGAGCTATTCCAATAAAATTATACAACATACTATCCCTCAGAACTGGAAACTCAGGATTCAAAGGATTTTTCAAACGATAAAGTTCAGATACCTCACCTCACAATTGTTTTACTATCTCCTCAGAGGTCCAAGGATAAGTCTCCACCTGATCAAATCTCAATTGCTTAATCATCAAATTCTCAAGCCTTCTAGTGAGTTCAACATCCAAGCTAAAAGGCTGATTTTTCACCTCAGTCAACATTTTTTGAGGTTCAACCTGATCATATCCCCAGATTCTAGCAATTTCCTCAGCGATATCTTCTTTAATATTGATATCATCTGGCCCTCTCCAAAGTGGCACTGAAACCTCCTCTCCCATCACTTCGAAACCTAAATCACTCAAGATCTTTCTTGATTTCTGTTCAAAATCCTGCTGTCCAACTCCAAAAATCAAACGCTCAAGCTCCCTCCAAGGAGCTGGGACAATCTTTTTTTGCAAAAGAGGCAAGTCTGGCTTAAGATAATAACTCAAACCTGAAATCTGCTCATCATGGAATCCCTTAATATAAAACTTCATTTCATCCAAGAGCAAAAGCAACACATACAAACTATACTCAGGATTGATATTTTTCTCAAATCTCAACTCCGCATCAGTTCTTAACCCAAGTCTTGTCCCAGTCTTTCTTACAACCGTAGGATCAAAATTTGCAAGCTCAATAACGATATTTTTTGTATTTTCTGTTACAGCACTTTCAAGCCCTCCAATCACTCCACCAAGAGCCAGTACCTTTTCCTCATCAGCAACCACAACATCACTAATTGACAATTCATGTTCTGTACCAAAAAGATCTACAAACCTTTCTCCAGCTCTAGCCTGCCTCACACGAAGTCCTCACTTAATTTTATCCGCATCAAAGCAATGAATCGGATGCCCAGAAATATTCATAAACAAATTTGAAAAATCTACCCAATTATTGATTGCCTTCCCTCAAATATCCAAAAGCTGTAAACGAGAAAAAAAATCTGATTTTTTCACCAAAATATTTTCTATCCTCAAAGCGATATAACTATTAACAAAAGGGCTCTCAACCTGCACTCCAGGGACTAACTTCTTTTCAGTATGTTCCAATACCTCCAAGATATTTGTCGTCTGAAATTGAGTCATCATCTCGGTAATCCTATGATACTTTTTAACAGCATCAGGATAGATCGCATTGAGTTCAATCGCAGCACCAAAATGCCCAGTCAAATCAGGCCTATTAGTCAGACTTTTATTATCTACCTCCAAAACCGCAGTATCTAACCAAGAAAACTTATCAGTCAATGCAAGCCCCAAATCCTGATCCGAAACCTCTAGATCTTCTCAAAGATTCCAAATCCAATGTTGTTCCAAATCTTCCTGAATTTCAAGCTCCTCCTTAGAACAAATCATTCCCTCAGAATCTACACCTCTCATTGGTCTTTTTGCAATCGTAATACCTGTCGCAGCAATCGTAGTCCCCGTCAAGGCAACCGGCACAAAAATCCCCTCTGCTACATTCGTTCCTCCACAAACGATCTGAAATTGTCCATGAGTCCCACAATCAACTTGACAAACATTAAGTTTATCCGCATCTGGATGCTTCTGAATAGAGGTAATCTTACCAATCACAATTGTTTTTGGCAAATTTCTCGTGTGAATTTCCTCAATCTCACAAGTTTTCAAAATCAGATCCCTCGCAATATCCTCAGGGCTTACCTCCAATGAAATATATTTCTTCAAAAGCTGCAAATGATACTTCATACTTTCCAAAAAGGAATAAAAAAAACAGATTAAGTGTATCTATTTGGCTATCAACTACAAGAGAAAAACAGCTAAACAAAAATAAAAAATCTGATTTCTCACTTTTTTTAAAAAAAGTCTTGAAATTGAAAATAAAATCACTATATTCTTTTCTGCAAATGTGATTTGCGGGTGTAACTCAATTGGCTAGAGTGCCTGCCTTCCAAGCAGACTGTTGCGGGTTCGAGTCCCGTCACCCGCTCCATTAAGGATTTCAGCTTTGAGCTGAGATTTTTTGTTTTTAAAAAACTTAGTTAGCAACATAAAAAATTTTATAACAAAAAAGCCCATGAAAGCAAAAGCTTTCAATAGGCCCCTGTAAATAATATATTATTGCACAATTGTAGTATCTATAGTTTTCTCCCCCTTCATTCTAAAGAGCATAAGAAGGACTCGCGCTCTAATTTCCTGAATAGTTGGAGTAGTATCTTTCACAATCTGATCTTCTGAGAGTTTTTTCATATGTCATTCCCACCATCTTTCTGAACTTCAGTTATCATACTGGT